>Ga0222658_1000046_pt1 | contig 86635 bp, 101 predicted proteins | sample AntAcemetagen476_FD_179830 | JGI IMG/M metagenome (GOLD analysis project Ga0222658, IMG submission 179830) | Saline water microbial communities from Ace Lake, Antarctica - #476 | ecosystem: Environmental > Aquatic > Non-marine Saline and Alkaline > Saline | place: Antarctica: Ace Lake... | reverse complement strand
AGAGGGGGAATTTAAGGAAAAATAAGAAAATCTAGAAAAAAAGAGTAAAAAGAAAGTGAAGTGTTTGGGAAAGAGAGGAGGGGTTGTCGAAAAATAAAGAGAAGGAAAAAGAAGGGTAAAAAAGATATAAAAACGAAAAAATGCGAGAAAAATTGAAATTGACAAAAAAAGAGAAAATTGATGAAAATAGTCATTAACAAACTATAAACATTGAATAATTGTTAGAGGATTAAAAATGTCTATTTTTTAGGATAATTTGGTTGTGTTTTATAAAAATAGGGGAGGGTTTATATTTATGGAAAGAGGATAAAAAATTGACATAAGTAAAAATGAGGGTATTTGGAACTATTGAAGCTATAAATTGAGTATCTTTTTTAATCTATTAAGGGTTTTTAGCAATTCTTGTTTTTTTGAAAAAAGGTCTTGTAGTTTTGAAACTAGTGATCTTTAGACTATTTTTAATATAAGGTGGGGGTGTTTATCTTATATACTATGTCTTTTTGATATTTTGGGGGTTAAAAAAGTGAACTTGATGTTGTCAATGTCATTAAAAATGGGATAAAAGGACATGAAGAAAACCAAAATGGAGATGAAAAGGGTGGATAGAAGAAGGAGATTGTGAATTTGTACTCGTCTGGCAGACCGGAGATTGAAGTGATAGATTTGAGGCTAAAATGAAAAGAGGATTAATTTGACGGAATATGTGTTGTGGAGTTGAAGTAAGTAAAAGTATAATAAAGGGTAATGGAAAAGGCAAAGAGAGATCTATTAGGAGTACAGATTGATGAGTTGAAGGGTGAAGAAGTGGTGGTGAAGGTGATGGAGTGGGTAAAGGATAAAGGTAAGGCTAAGACAATAGCGACGGTTTATAGTGAGTTTTTGGTGGAAGCTGATAACAGCAAGGATTTTAGGAATGTTTTGGATAAGACAGATCTGAGGATAGTTGACGGAGCTTTGGTGTTGGGTGGGTTGAGGTATCAAGAGATGAATGAGAAGAGTCAGAGGTTGATAGGAAATGGTTTAAAGGTTGGTTGGAGAGGAATGAGGGGTAAGAACGGAGAGACGGTGACTGGGGTGTGGCTATTTGAGAGGTTAGTGGAGGAAGCGGCTAGGCAGGGATGGAAGGTGTTTCTATTGGGTGGATTTGGAGATACGTCTAGAAGGTTAAAGGAGAAGTTAGAGAAGGATCATCCAGGCTTGAGGATAGAGTATGATGCGGGTGGCCAGAGTGTAGGAGATATCAAAAAAGAGAATCAGAGAGTGATAAAGAAGATTAATGATTTTGAGCCGGAGTTGTTGATGGTGGCGTATGGACCAGTGAGGCAAGAGACATGGATGGTTGAGAACAGGAGAAAGGTGAAGGTTAGGGTAATGATTGGTTTAGGTGGTACTTTTGATGAAGTGTTGGGATTGATACCCAGATCACCAGAGTGGATGGATAGGTCTGGTTTGAGATGGTTGTGGCGGGTGTATAAGCAGCCAAAGAGGTTGAAGAGGATCTGGAAGGCAGTTGTGGTGTGCCCATGGCGATTATATAAAGAGGAAGTGAGGAAGTATGGCAAAAAAAAGTAAAAAAGGACGTTTAGATTCTTTGTATTACCGTTTAGGCGAGTGGTTGTATGATAAGGGGTTGGTTTCCTTGGTAGCGAGTAGGGATCCTTTAACGGGAGCATATAGTCGGGGATGGACAGAGATGTTGGTCGAGAAGATGAAGAGTCAGGCACAGAGATCGAAGGCAAGTTTGAGTTTGGTGTATTTAGATGTAGACGGTTTAAAGAAGGTAAATGATAAGAAGGGGCATCGTGAAGGAGATAGGTTGTTGAAGAAGTTCTGTAATGGGGTGGTAAAGGAGACTCGGGACTCGGATAGTTTTTTTCGGGTGGGGGGAGATGAGTTTGTTTTGGTGTTGTGGGAAGCAGGAGAAGAGGTGGCGATAGAGAAAATGATGAAGATGAAGACGAGAATGAAGAGTTTGGGTTTGAACTTTAGTTTTGGTGTGGTGGAGATAAAGGGGAGAATGGGTACAAAGAGGGCGATAGAGAAGGCAGACGAAAGAATGTATAAGATGAAAAAGAAGAACTAGTTACTTTTTGGAGATTCAGGGTTGATACCTAGGAGCCAGAGAACTTGTTCTTTACGGTAACGACGATCACCACGAGAGTTGATGCGGATAGCGGGAAGTTTACCTCTTTTACCCCAGCGTTTTATGGTTAATGGTGAGACACGGAGTAGGTGGGCAACTTCACTGACAGTTAAGAGATCGGGAAGGTTGGTGAGGTCTAGTGATGGCTTGTTTTTGGGTGTGTTATTGTTACTGTCCATTCTGATATAGAAGTTATCAGAAAGATGGGGGTGGGTCAAGGGGGAGTTTGTATATTTTTGGATCCAAAAAACCCGTCGATAGAAAATGACGGGTCAATTGAGCAAACTTTAAATGATTATTTAAGTTCAACTTTGGCGCCAGCTGCTTCCAATTTTACTTTGGTAGCTTCAGCGTCTTCTTTTTTAGCTGCTTCGAGAAGAGTAGCGGGGGTCTTTTCAACTAAGTTTTTAGCTTCAACTAGACCTAGATCGGATTTAACTTCTCTAACCACTTTAATGACGGCGATTTTGTTAGGACCGGCATCGGTAATAACAACATCGTATTCACTCTTTTCTTCGGCGGCGGCGTCGGCACCAGCTGCAGGAGCAGCACCGGCAACAGCTACGGGAGCTGCGGAAACACCGAACTTATCTTCAAGGGCTTTAACGAGTTCAGCTACTTCTAAAACGGAAAGGGTAGCGATCTCATCAACTAGTTTTACTAGTTTTGCAGATACTTTGGTGTTTTTTTCTTTAACTTTTTTTTCTTCGGACATGTGGTTTCACCGCCTTCCTGTTGGGTATGTTAATTACTTGATTTATCTTGAATGGCTTTAACAACATAGACAAGATACTGAGTAGGTGAGTTAATTAAACGGGTAAGGGTGGAGATGGGGGCGTTGAGTTGAGCCATGAGAGTGGCTAAAAGCTCTTCACGACCAGGAAGTTTGGAGAGGGTGTTGATCTCGTCGGTGCTAAGAATTTTGTCTTCACCTTTACCGTCTTTTTTGAGAGTGAAGCCAATTTTGATACCCAGATTCTCGTTTTCTTTTTGGAATTTGGTGACGATTTTTGAGGCGCTAACAGGGTCAGAAGCATAGATTACTGCGGTTTGTCCCTGGAGGTCGTTAGAGAGGCTATCTAGAAGGTCAGGGGCTTTGTCTTTAAGGGCTAGACTGATAAGAGTATTCTTGGTGACTTTAAATTCTCCTTCGACTTCTTTGACCTGTTTTTTAAGGTCTTGTTGTTGAGAGACAGTGAGTCCGGCGTAGTCAACTAGAATAGCTACAGGAGTAGAGTCTAGTTGTTGATTAATTTTTTTTAGTTGTTGAACGTTTTTATTTGATGGCATTTTTGTATTAAAAAACTCGCCCAAAAGACGAGTGAAAGTAATCTTTCCTGTTCAGGGCTTATTGATTGCCTGAGGTCTTTGGATATCGTGATTATACAACAAAAAGAGGAGAGGAGTAAGGGAGAAGTAATCTTGATTGTTGTGGAGTGTTTTGGTAGGATTTGAGAACCTGATTCAAGTTGAAGGTAATAGCTCTTTGGCAGACACACAGTTTTTTAAGTAAGAATATTCTATTCAAACAAGATTACAGGAGGAAGATGATTATGGCTAAAGGATTAAGTCCGTTGGACGAATCTACACTGAACGTAATCGAGGGTGAAAGAGGGAATAGGTTGTCTGTAGACAGACTATTCTACATATTGACTGAGAAATGCAATCTTAAGAAGTTGAAAAAAAAGAAGTTAATGATTTCTCTGAAGAAGCTCAATAGGAGGGGAGACATAAAGATGGCAGGGAAGACGGTTCGTTTTAATAAGTCTTAATAGCGTTTAAGTTGATGAATTTGTGTGTAGCAAGGAGTTTGGCCTCCAGGGGAGTTTTTATTTCCTCTGGAGGTTTTTTTATTGGGAAACTTGACTATTATGGGTCTTTTTGATAGTATTTATGTCTAGCACGTTCACTTATAGATTAGTCTAAAAATTTAGACGGAGGAGTTTTGTTATGTTCATGGCAGCTAGTTTTACTTCAAACCAGGAGTATGATCATTTGTTAGGAGTGGTTGAGACCATTTCTGATCTTTCTTCGGGAAGAAAAGGTAAGGTTGGTCTTTCTCTGGATGAGTTGGTAGTAGTTTGTATGACCACTCGAGGTAAGGTTCAGCACATCCTGGCCGTATTGGGAAAGAAGATCAAAAGAACAAAAGAAGGCACGTATTTTTATATGCCGAATTTGAATATGATTTCCAAGGTGCGTGCAGCAAAATTGTTTTATCCGTAGAACGTGTTTCATCAATCCCGTGGTAGGTTTTTACCAATCACGGGATGTTTTTTTTAAGATAAGTGGTTTGATCTTAGTGAAGATTGTTCTTGACTAAGATAAGGCTATTTTGGTATTATTTTAGATACTAGCAAAGGTACTTTTACAAATAGTCTTGGTAATTGGTGTTCCTAACAATTTTAGATAAGAGGAGGTTTTACATGGTAGCTTTAACCTTAACCGGTATGAATAAGCTTGTTGAAAGATTTCTTCACGATCACCCTGTGGGTCGAACCACTGGGGAATTATCAAAAATGTTTGAGTGTTCTCGTTGTAATATGAAAAAGGTTTTGGCCTTTTTAAATCGCAATAAAAAAGTAAAACATCTGAAAGGGGATGTGTGGAAACACACAAACTGGCTTAGAGATGAGTAATTAGAAAAAAAGACTGTTTGTTTGCCCGTGGTGGATACACCAACCATCACGGGTTTTTTCTGGCAATTTTTTTGAAATAGGGGATTAAGTGAGGGTAATATTTGATATTATAGGTTGGGTGTGGTATATTATTTTTAGGTTCTTTGACGTACAAACTATAGATAAAAAGACAAGTAAAAACTAATCAAGGAGAAGATTGTGGATATAAAGATTTTTTGGATATTGATTGCTGTGGTTGAGCTTGCGATGATTTTGGAGTCAGCAGGAAAAGATGTCAGACTGGGTTTTCATTTGGGTTGCATGTTGGCTCAAGTAATAATTTGGTTTGTGTTTATTCCTGGTTTTGAGATGGAGTTTCTAAAAGAAAATGGCTGGATTATAATCTTGGCCGGAGGAATTCTACTTTGGTTTGCTATTCCTTGGTTAAAGAAGGAAGCTAGTCGAGGTGATGGAGGAGGTTTAACTATAGTTGAAGAAGAAATGTAACGAAGGCCTTGGGGCTAATATCAGATTTTTGGTATTAGCTCCTTTTTTTTATCTCCTGATCTTTGGGTACGGCTTTGGTGGAGGTTCCACCGGAAAGTTTACGGGTGTTTTTGAGATTTTGATAGGTGCCAAAAACGTTGATTGATTGATCAGTATCAAGAGCCACTTCTTCGAGTAGGTTTTGAAGTTCTTCAAGTTTGAGAGGACATTTTTCTATGTCTTCAAATTCTCCGTGAATATCTCGATTCCAGGGTTTAAAAATGAGTCCGTAACCGTCTGGTTCAGTAAGGGCAACTAGACGTACTTGACGAGTTTGGGTTTGGGTTTCTTCTATGATCTGAGGAAATTGTTCTTTAATGGTTGAAGAAAGACGTTGAAAATAATTGCCGGAGATGGAGAAGAAAATTTGTTGTCTAGGATCGTGAGGTTCGTTATCAGGGGAGCGTTGAGAGAATTCGTCTTCAACGTAAGAGAGTTCTTCTTTACCCATTTGTTTAGTTATTCAATTAAACCAAGGTCAATCTTGGTTGAAGGAGTGTGGGTGGTGGTAATGTAGGCTGATTTTATTTTAAGTAAACTGATTCTTTTGATGATAGCGATGATGTTTTGTGTTAGTTTGTCGGAGTCCTGGGTGATGGGACCGAGGTTAAGGTGGAGAAGAGGAGTTTTGGGTTCAGATTTGTATGAGAGAGTAGCGCCAGAAGAGAGCTCTTCAGCTCTTTTTTTAGGGTCTTCGATAAGGTTGCCGTTTTTTGGATTGGGCATTAAGCCTTTAGGGCCAAGGATTTTGGCGAAACGAGCTAGTTGAGGCATGTCTTTAGGAGTGGCTAGAAGAACGTTGAAGTCGAGTTTGTTGGCGTTAATTTTGGTGATGGTTTTTTCAGAGAAGATCTCGATGGACTGAGTTTTACCGGTAGAGTGGGGTAGCTTTATCTCACCTCTAAGACCTGATTCGGTTAGGTTTATATGAAGTTCGGTGGTTTTTAACTTACGAGATTGAGAGAGTTGAAGTTGAAGCTTGATGGCTTCGGAGAGAGGGTATAGTTTTTTAGGATCAGTTTGTTTTTTAAGATACTGGTAGCGACGAGAGTGTGTTTTAGGAGTAAGTTTGATGACTTCTTTTTCTTTTTTGGCTTTCTTTTTGGCTTCTTTGGCTATTTTTTTGGTTTTTTTAGTACTCTTTTTATCTTTGGGAAGGGTTTGGAGAGCGATGTCAGCGGTAGGATACTCGGTTCTGATAGCGGTTAGAGCGGCGTCTCCTAGACCTTCGATACTGAGGATTTCACCATCAGCCATTTGAGGAAGTTTTTCAGGTTTTACACGAGCGTTTCTGAGAGCCTTAGCGGTTCGGGTAGGTAGATTAGTGTAGAGTTTGTCCCAGTTTGTGGTAGCCATGTTGATTATTTTTTAACAGTAACACCCATTGAACGGGCGGTACCAAGAATGGTGTTGATAACAGAGTCAATTTTGTCGGTGTTCATGTCAGCCATTTTCTTTTCAGCAATTTGTTTGACTTGGTCCATGGTGAGTTCACCAACTTTTTCTTTGTTGGGTTCACCAGAGCCTTTTTTGAGTTTAAGAGCTTGTTTGATAAGGTCGGCAACAGGAGCTGTTTTGAGTTCCATGGTGAAGGAACGGTCTTCAAAGATGGTTACAACAGCAGGAACGGTTTCACCACGACGATCTTTGGTTTGTTCGTTGTATTGGTTAACGAAGTCCATGATGTTGACACCGTGTTGACCTAGAGCGGGTCCAGTAGGAGGAGCGGGATTAGCTAGACCAGCTTGAAGGTTTAACTTGAGAGTGGTTTTTATTTTTTTAGTAGCCATTATTTAGATATTAGTATTCAGCCGTCAACAAAAGGTAAGTGAGAATTAAGTCGCATTTTCCTTTTGAGAATGCTGCCTCGATGATCTCCGAGGTAGGAGAGAGCTGATCAAAGATCAACAAGAGGGATTATAGCAAGAAAATGTGAGAAAAAGAAGTTTTGTTAAAGACACTCACCTTCAGAGATGGTGTTGATGCCGGCAAGACTGGCTTCACAGGAGTTGGGGTAGGTAATACCATCTTGACCACAAACAGGCTGATAGAGCTCTGCACAGTAGATTTCTGGGTCGGGTAAGGTGGGAGTAGTTGTGGTGGTTGGTTCTGAGGCTCGACTGCGAGGGTCTTGGTTTTGAGGGAGAAAAATTATGCCGGCGATGAGACCGGTGATGATGAGTAGAAGAGGAAGTAGAGCTACAAGAGTGTTTTCAGTTGACAAACTTTTCATTAAGTAAAATATGGCAGATGGAAGGGGTTGAGTCAAGAGTGACTGAAGGGTTAGATCTTGACTACTTGAGCAAAATCTAGTTCAACAGGAGTTTCGCGACCGAAGATGGAGACGAGGACTTCAACTTTACCTCGGGATTCATCAATGACGTTGACGGTGCCTAGAAGATCGGCAAAAGGACCTTCTGCGATTCTAACGGCCTCGTTGAGAGAGAAGGAGGCTTGGAATTTAGGAGCAGATTGTTTACTGAAAGCCATGACTGCATCGACTTCTTTTGGAGGTAGGGGAGTAGGATTGTTGCCGATACCAACGAAGCCAGTGATACCTTGAGTGGTTCGAACAGCTAACCAAGAACGATCCATGATGATCATGCGAACTAGAAGATATCCAGGAAAAATTCTTTCCTTGATTGTGTATTTTTTACCCTTGGTAACTCTGATTTTTTCTTGAGTAGGAATGAAGGTTTCGAAAATGTAGTTTTCTAGACCGAGAGCTTGAACACGGGTTTTGAGTGTACGAGAGGTGATTTGTTCACGGTTGGATTGAGTATGAAGAACATACCACTTGGCTGATTCTGGAACCTCAGGAGTGATGATGAGATGGAACTTGTTAGGAACTTCTTTAACAATGTCGACTTTTTTCTTTTTGTCGACTTTTTTTGTTTTCTTTTCTTTTGTTTTGGTGGTGTCGGTTTTTTTGGACATGGATTATTGGTTGATAATTGATTGAACTAAACGGGTAAAGACGACGTCGATACCAGCGATGTAAAGGCCAACAACAAGACTAATGAAGATCACTGTCAAGGTTAGTTTGAGGGTTTGTGAGTGGGTTGGCCAATTAACGTGGCCTAATTCTACCCTGACTTGACGTATAAATTCAAGTGGAGTTTGTTTTTTCATTAGGTACATTTTACACCAAAGGGGACTTGCATTGGTTGGTATAATAGAGGTAGGCCCTACTGAAAGGCCATTAACATAGATTTTTAGGAGGTTTTTCCTCTACAAGAAAACCTTAAGGGGAGCGGAGTTTCCGGTCAGACCGGAACAGCTCACCCGCCCTGGAATATCGGGGAGAGATCTTAAAAGTCTAGATCCTTAAGGTAGGGCTCTCATGAGGTTGTCAAAGTAAAGGGGACAGGATTTTGCCTAGTTTTTTTGCGTCGTGGCGAAGGCGATTGAGTTGAGGAGTGATGCTAAAGTTATCACTTTTTACTATTTTGATAGGATATTTGGAGAGAGGTGAGAAATCTTCTTTGGTCCAGCCGAGAAAATGAGAGTGTTCTGTTTTGTAGTGTGAAGTAATTTGAGGAAAGCGTTTTTCAAACTGTTTTTGAGAGAGGTGGGGAGTGATGATGGTGTCAAAAGGGATGTCTAGTTCAGTGTAGTGACGGAAGATCTTGAAGTATTTTAAAGGAGTGAAGTGGTGGGTTTGGTTGCGAGTAGAGACAAGATTGGTGATGAGAATCTTGTGAGCCGATGATTGTTGGAGAGCTGAGGTAATGCCTTGAGGAAGGAAGTTAGAGATGATGGAGCCATAGAGACTGCCAGGGCAGTAGATGATGTGAGTGGCTTGTTTGATGGTAGCGATGGCGTCAGGAGTAGCGGGAACTTGAGGTTCAAGCCAGGTTTTTTTGATGATGTTTTTGGACATAGACTGACGATCTAGTTCGTGTTCACCTTTAAAAGTGGAGTTGTCTTTGGTTTGGAAGTGGATGTTACTAGGTTGAAGGGTGACGGGGATGGCGGTGCCTTCAAACTTGATACCAAGGAGAGATTCAAGATGCTTCTGAACCTTGAGGAAGTCGTTATGGTATTTTTCTAAGAGACTGTAGTAAATACGGTAACCGAGGTTGCGGTTACGACCGTCAGTGTAGTTGAGGAGTTCGGTAAAGGCAGAGATGTTTTTTTTGTGATTGTTGGTGGGGGAGATGAGGGCAAGAAGGTTGCGGAGTAGATCGGAGACGGCAATGACTTGGTCTCGTTCGTCAGAACGGATAGTACCGGTTTTACCACCAGAGTCGGTGGAAGCAGAGATAGCAGAAATATCAGAGAAACCGGCAAGGATGAGGGATTGGATAACGGTGGGAGCACCTGTGCCACCACCTATGGTGACTATTTTTGACACTAGAGTGATGATACAGGATTAGTTAAGAGAGGAAAAGGGAAAGGGGTAGAATAACTTAATTTTCTTGCATGTAATCGATGACCATGTTTATTATTTTTTGTACTGTTTCATTGCAGTTTTTAAAATAAATGAGGTCTAAAACTTCTCCTTGGGTGTCTCTTATTAATTCGCTGAGTAGAGTATGGATGAAGGATTGAGTTATATCTTCAACTTGTGCAAAGTCTATTTTGACTGTTTTTCCAATTTTAATTTGTGGCCAAAGAATTTCCTGTCTTAGTATTTCTGCTTTATCTTTATCTTCTGCAAAACTACCAACGTGATTGTATATGTGTATTGTGGTAATGTTTTTCTTCTTCATATGAATTTTGCTTTTCTCTTAGAAGGAATTTTATTTTTATGGTTTTAAGGACTCTATTTTAAGTTGGATTTGAAAAGTGAGCTCGTCAAGTAAGTTTTGTTTGGTCCACTGTTTTTGTTTTGGTTCAAGAAGTTCTCCTAGACCATGAAGAACCCCGGCAGGGTTGATGTTTTGTTCTATATGTTTTTTAAGGGTTTCTAGGTATTGTAGTGTGGTTTGGCCGGTTCTTTGTTTTATAATGTTGTCGTTTATGGGGAATTGGTTGGTGAACATGAAGTGGGAGTCGAAAAGGTCACGGTTTTGAAGACTGGCTCTGTCGGTTATAGCGCAAAGCTTGTGGGCAAACATGTATTCAGGTGTCATGGTATTGGCGGAAAGGCCATAAAACTGCTTGACTTCGTACTTATCAGGAAATCGTCTTTTACTAATTTCAACTTTTATTTTTTGTCTGCCTTTTTCGAAACTTCCTAGCCAGAACCAGGTGAATTTTTTCTCCCTTTGATCTTCAATGTTTAGGTAATTACTAATAATGTCAGTGAGATTATCTGGTTTGAATGGTGTATCTTTCATGAGATTGAAGTCTAGGTTTACAGAGAAACGGGGGAGATGATGAAAAAGATAGAGACAGGTACCTCCTTTTAAGGCAAGTTGAGGTGATAGGCGATTATCTTTTAAGACATCACGAAGGATGTTTTTTAGAATTTGTTCGTGTTGTTGTTTGTCTAGCATAGTTATTTTTGAGTGATTTTGATTAATTTTTTGACGGATTGAATTAGGCGTTTGTTGTGGTAAATGGTGGCGATTTGAGACAGTTTTTGAGTGTCGATTGAGTCGAGATTGTCGAAGGCTAAATTGGGGAAGAGATAGAGGCTGTCACAGATAGCTCGTTCTGGGTCTGCTATTTGGTAGGTGGTTTGGTCTTTTATACCCGTTGGGTCGTAAAAAACAGAGTTTTTTATTTTGTGGTAGACAAAGGTTTGGTTGTCAATTTGTAGTGACTTACTAATGAGAGCAGCTAAGTGGATGTTTTCGTAGTATTGGGAAATAATGCCGTGCTTGGCTAGGGCAGTATAAAAAGAAATGTAGGAGGGGGTAATCAATTTTTGTCCGAGCTCGAATGAAGTGTAAGGTTTGACTGAGGTGGTGGGAGTTAGGGCATATATTCCTTTGTGGATGCGGGTGAGTTTGTTTGTGCGTAAGTAGTGCCTGATAATGTTCCAAAGTTTGGTTTTATCGCTTATTTCCCAGATGACGGCGAGGTCTTGGGTAGTATAAACATTATTGGAATGGATGAGCAGTTTTTCTATCTTTGTCATTGTATATAGTAAGAATTTTACTATATGTGATGACAGGTGTCAAATTACAGAGGCTAGTGGATTGTATTGGGACCTATTATTTCAGTATTTGTCGTGGGTAACAAGATCGTAGAAGATATATTTACTGCTTTTTTTGATAGCAACAGCTCTTAAATCTTTCTTAATCCAAATGGAATATTGTTGAAATCTTTTCCCTTGTAATTTATGCAATCTTAGAGAGGGGTGGTCGGGGTTTGTACCAAAAAGACTGAATTGTTTTGTGAAGTTTTTACGAAGTTGGGGATTTTTCTTGAAAAGTTTTTTAGCTTTTTTCTCAAATGAAGAAGAAAATTCTAGTTTCATAGGTTGTTGAAATATTTTTCAACGTTTTCAACCTTTGTTGTTTTTCCTTGTTTATGTTCTTCTAAAGCTTCAAGTCCTAACTTTTCTCTTTTTTCACTCATCCTGAAAGTAGGAAAATTTAAATCCTTAACATCGTTGATGACAAGATTCTTGATGTATGAGGAAACAGGCAAGTCGAATTTGTCGGCTTTACTTTTAAGAAAAAAGTAGAGTTGTTCGGGAAGAGTGACTTTAACCTGGGTGGAAGCGGGTAAACGAGACATGGTACTATATTAGTACTTTTTTAGGGACCTGTCAAGGACTTTTGGTATTTTGCAGGGGCTGGTAGACAGTGTTGGAACTTATTTCTGTAGTGCCGCTCGAGTTGCTAGTTTGAGTTCAGGTAAGTTTTCTTGAGTTGTTTTCCAGACGACGTCTAGTTCTACTTCATCGTATCCATGAATTAGAAAATTTCTCATGGAGATTGTTTGCCTGATAGGGAAGTTGGGATTTTTGCTGGCAAAATCACTTGATAATTTGTTTACGGCTTCTCCAATGATTTCTAGTTGACGAATTACTGCGTCATGTCTCATCTGCTCCTTTGTGAATTGGTCAAAAGTCACGTTTTTGGTGTATTTTTCGATTGCCGTAATGGCTTTTGATATATCGTCTAGGTAGACAGTGTCAGTTTTGTTCATAGATGGTTACAAGATCTTGTTTGATATATGGCTCCAGTTGTTTCTTGAGGCTTTTTCTGGTGACTAGATCGATTTTTTTGCTTAAAAGGCCTTCGAAGTAGAATTGGATGTCAGCCAGGTCGAATAGGGTTTTTGTTTTGTTGAAATCGACTAATAGATCAATATCACTATCTTTATTGTCTTCGCCACGAGCGGCCGAACCGAACATACCCAGGTAGTTGATACCATATTTTTGGTATGTCTTTGTAGCTTCACTTGTTTGTAGATTTGCTAGATATGTGTTCATAGTAAGAAGTATATCACCAAAAACCTCGTCGGGCCGAAGCATGGACGAGGCGTTGATGTGCTTAGTTTATATAACTAGTTAACACTGTCAATACTCTGTTATAGGATTGATTGCAGGTCTGCCAGGACTCGAACCTGGAACAACTCTTTTGGAGAGAGTCATGATAGCCATTTCACCACAGACCTAAGGCTGTTTAAGAGCTAATGATATTGTACCAAAAATTGGGATTATTTTAGTTTGGAAGACTCTTTGTGAAGAGTGTGTTTCTTACAACGAGAACAGTATTTTTTAAGTTCTAGTTTGTCTGGAGTGTTGGTCTTGTTTCTCTCAGAGAGATAGTTAAAGTTTTTACACTCACTGCATTTGAAGCCGATTAGTTGTCGTGGTCCTTTTTTTGCCATATCGGAGTGTATTTTACTAGGTTTAGAGGTAAATGTAAATTACTTATGGTATCTTGGTGGGTATGGAGGACAGGGAAAGATCACAATTTGGTGAGGTGGAGAGGTTAAGTGAGTATTTGGGGAATGGGGGAATAGAGATGGTTTTGTTTGATATGGACAGTACTTTAGTAAAGACGACGGAGGGGTTTCAGGAGAGTATTTGGGAGTTTAGTGGATGGATAGCAGAAGAGAGTGGTCTGGAGGTGGAAGAGGTGCATGAGAGGTATATGGAGGTAATTAAGGGTTTACGAGGCGAATTTAGTGTCAGACCAGAGGTAAGTGGGGCGACAATGGAAATTGTAAGGATGTGGTGTGGGGTAGAGGAAAGTGAGAAATATGATAAGGAGATAGGAAAGATGATGAAGTTGTATCTTGATCCGTTTGAGGAGTGTGAAGGGGCGAGTGAGATAGTGGATTTGGTGTTCAAGACGGGAGTTCGAACTGGAGTGGTAACGATTGCGGGTGAAGAGTGGACAAGAAGGAAGATTAGGAAACACTTTTTTGGTAAGTTTGAGGATTTCTATTGTGTAGATTCAGCAGGAAAGAAAGATATTTTGGCTTGGAACAAGGGATTGAGTGACCTTGAGGTGTTACCAGAGAAAGTGATGGTGATTGGGGATAGTTGGAAGTCAGATATTGTGCCAGCGTTGGAGTTGGGAGTGAAGAAGATTGTCTGGATAAATATAAGAGGAGAAGAGCATAAGGATGAGAGGGTGATAGAGATTGGGGAAATAGGGGAGTTGAAGGATGTTCTAATTTAATGGAGCCACCCCTGGGAGTCGAACCCAGGACCTGCTGTTTACAAAACAGCTGCTCTAGCCAACTGAGCTAGGGTGGCAAGTTAGTTAATTTTACCAAAGAAACAGGGTTAGATGATAGTTTAGTAAGTTCTAAAACGGATTTAACCATCTGAAATATGACATATTGGTATCCAACTTGACAAGATTTCATTAATCTGTTTAACTTGATGTTAGAAAGTACCCATATTAGGATACTTGAGATACATGAAACAAACTGTATTAACCGTTACACAAAGTGAGCTTTTAGAAAAACTTATTGTCAAATATGGTCAAATTGTTACCTCTCAACAAATTTATGAACAAGTAGAAGGTAAAAACAACAAACGTCAAGCTAAAAAATTAATAACAAAATTGGTTCAAAATGGTTGGTTAATTCGTATCAAACGAGGCCTGTACACCATTTCGGACTTCAGTGGTCGAGGTTTTTTATCACTGTCCCCCTATCTTATTGCCAACTTACTAGCACAAGATTCTTATGTATCTTTTGAATCAGCTTTGTCTTTTTATGGAATGTCCGACCAGTTGATGAATAAGGTTGTTTCTGTTTCCAAGAATCGTCACAAAATCGTGCAATTAAGCAGTATTGAATATGATTTTATCAACACCAAAGAACAATTTTTCTTTGGCTGGGAGAAAGTAAAAATTGACAGTAAAATGGTTCAAATTGCCTCTGCAGAAAAAGCATTGATTGATATTGTCCATTTTCAAAAAAGCAAATACTCAATTGATTTGGTTATAGAAAAGTTGCAAAAATATCAAAATGATTTGGACATGGAAAAGCTTTATAAATATGTAAACAGAATGTCTACTACCACCATTAAAGTTTTTGGATTCATATTAGATTTAATAAACATAGACTCGAATCAAATATTTTCATTGACAAAATCTAAACAAGGCACTCATTGGATGTTAGCAAAAGATAAGAAATTTAATTCCAAATGGCGACTGTATTATGATGAGTACTTTGATAAATATAAGTCTGTCAATTAAAAAGTTTATGCTCACTCGTCAACAGCTTGAAATCATTAACAGAAAGAATCTCAGATACCCCCTTCATGTTGCCGAAAAGGATTATTTACTAACTCTCGTTTTGCAGATTATTTCAAAATCGAATTTAGCAAAAACGCTTATCTTTAAAGGTGGTACTGCAATACATCATTGCTATCTAAAACAATACCGATTTTCAGAAGATCTAGATTTTTCTACCAATCAAAAACCAGTATCTTTAGAAAATATTAGGTCAATATTTAAACAATCAAGTTTTCTAAGTATCAAAAAGGATTATCTTTCAAAAGCCACAATTAAGATTGAAAAATTACAATATACTGGGCTACTTGTCCAACCCAACTCTTTAAAAGTTGAAATTGATTATCTACAAAATGTTGTTTTACCACCCAAAACACTTAAATACCAGAACTATTGGGGAGTAAATTTTTTAGTAGCGGTAATGGACATTAAAGAAATTTGTGCCGAAAAAATTAGAGCTATGAGTGGTAGAGCTCGCTACCGTGATTTTTACGATTTGTTTCTTATCTTAAAAAAACACCGTGTTGATTTAAAAGAAATTGTGGGTCTTATTAAAAAAAAGGAAATTCGACTGCCAATCACAAAAAACAACGTTACTCAGAACTGGAAGATTGTATTAACCCAAAAAGAGAAAAAGACGGGACAAATATACTATTCAAAGAAGGTAAAAGATAGTGATATTGAAAAGATGATTAAAGGGTTGCCTTTTACCAAAATTATTTAGAACAGATCACAATTTTAAATTCCTATTCCAGTTTTAGTCTTAAACATGGTCAAAATAGGGTGTGGTTGTTTGGCTGTGGTTAAGTATTCGTTTCCATTGTTCTTGTTGGTGCTGGGGACAGGATTCGAACCTGCGTAGCCTTACGGCGCTTCTTTTACAGAGAAGTACGATTGTCCACTCCGTCACCCCAGCATGTTAACCTGAGCCGAGACTGGGAATCGAACCCAGGACCTTGCCCTTACCATGGGCACGCTCTACCAACTGAGCTATCTCGGCTAGTAGGTGTATATTTTACATGGAAAAGAGAAGAAGGGGAAGATTTAGTTATCAGAGCGGAAGATGAGGCTTTGGGTTTGGGAGTTGATTTGATAAACGAGAGGAGAAGAAGCGTTGGGTAGTTGGTAGGTGATTTGCCAAAGGGTGACGTTAGAGTCAATTAGTTGGGCTTTAATAGAAGTGGCCTGGTCGCAGTCGGAGTGTTTTTCAGAACAAAGAGTGTTTGTAAGTTTAAGAACGGTGTCTAGATCGGCACCTAGTTGATTGTTTTTGGCTCTGTCATTAAGAGAAGGGATGTTGTTGTCAGGAGAAACCCAGACTTGTTCATCGAAGAGATTTAGGCCAGAGTCGGTGTCGTTGAGGATGTAGAAGTACTTAACTTTGTCTGGTTCCTGGCGGAAGTAGTATTTAATGGTTGGATTATCTTGTTGGAGATTGGTGGCAGAGATGAGGAGAAGTTGAGCATCGGGATATTTTGAGGTGGCTAGTTCAAAGAGGGGTGTAAATACAGAGAATGTTTTAGTGGGAGAGTCGGTGGTGGAGATGGTTATGGGAGTTGGAGCGGTAGTGGGAACACTAAAACTAGTGTTAGAGGTGGCAATGGTTGTTTCTTCAGTGGTGATTTTATCTTCATCAGAAGAAGAAAGAGAAGATCGTTCGGCAATTTCCTGTTTTTGAATATCAGTGTTAAGGTTAGCAACTTTGTCTTTAAGTTGATTGTTTTGGGTGTAGAGGAAGAAGGCGGTGGAGATGCCGGCTATGGTAAGAAGGAGAAAAATAACGATGAAAAGAGTTTTGGAACTAGTTTTTGGGACTGAGGCTGGTTTGAGCTCAGGTTCTGGTTTGGTTTTTTGAGGAGGGGATTCTGGTTTAGTTTCGATTTCTTTTTCTGGTTTATCAATGTTTTGGACAGGAGTATCTTCTGTTTTTGGTGGAGCAGATATGTCGGGGGCAACAGGGTCTGTGAGGGGAGAAGAAGGAGATGGAGATTCATCTGATTTAGGGGGAAGAGGCAAGTGGTCTAGTTTTTGATCTTCGGGCATTAAGTAGAGTATGCCTGAATGAAAAGACTCTTGTCAATGAAATGGTTTGCTTGTGAGGGTAAAGTGGCTTATAATCTAGAGAAATGAAGAAATTAAGCTATGTATTAACTGCCATGTTGGTGTTTTTAAGTTTGACTGTCAGTCAAGTTAGAGCTAATGAAGGAAAGTTGGTACTAAAGACTAGTGAAGAAAGTAAGTCCATTTGTGTTGGTGATAGTGTGTTTATTGATGGTAGATATAGAGTGTTACTGAGTTGTAGAGGTTTAGAGATGGCACCAGATCCAGTATTTAATCGATACATGGCCTGGACAAAAGAAGAAGATGGTAAGTTGAGAAGGTTGGGAGAGATTGAGCGTGGCAAGTTGCAGGGTAGTACTGAAGATCCTTTTACAGCGATTGAGATTAGTTTGGAGAGTAAGGGTAGCCCATTGAAGCCAAGTGAGAGGATAGTGATGACAGGAGATGTGATGGCCTTTGAGTTTGGAGTAGAGGAAGAGAAGAAAGAAGAGATAGTAGTTATGGATGAAGGAATTGATGAAGTTAGTTTAGATAGTGATGTGGTGGTTGATGTTGATGACAGGGGAGCAGTTACTCCAACAACTGAAAGTACTGCTAGTGGTTTTTCTAAGGTTTTGAGTGCGGTTTTGAAGGCTCTGTTAGCCGGTTTTGTGGTAGTGATCTTGGTAGTAGGAATATCTTCTTACTTCTCTAGTCGAAAGAAAATTTAAGTCAAGAGGTTAAAAAAGAAACCGATAGCGGGGGAGATGAGAGCAGTGAGAAAAGATGATCCGTTGAGAATGGGGAGAATGAGTAAGAGAAGGATGATGGTGCCGTAACGGCGCATAAAGGCTTGAAGTTCAAATGCGGCTTCTCGAGGGAGAAGACCGGTGAGAATTTTTTCTCCATCAAGGGGGTAGACGGGAAGAAGGTTAAAGATGGCTAAAGTAAGATTGATGTAGATGGTGGTGGTGAAGAGAGAGGCGAGAAGAGGAGAAGAGGTGAAGGAGAGAAGAAGAGCGAGAATAAGAGCGAGAAGAATGTTACTAAGAGGACCGGCAAAAGAGATGATGGCTATATCACGACGAGGGTGGCTTAGGTTAGAAGTAATGGTTTCGACTGGTTTACCCCAACCAAAACCAAAGAAGAGGAGAGCAAGGGAACCGAGAGGATCAAGGTGAGCAAGGGGATTGAGGGTGAGGCGACCATTAGAACGAGGATTGGGATCACCAAGAAGATCAGCGGCTAGTGCATGAGAGAATTCATGAATGGTTATGGCTAGAACAAGACTGATGATGAAAAGAAAAAATAGAATGGGGTTTTGAGAGAAAAGAGATATCATGTCGAGGTTTCAGTATACAACAGTAAGGCTAGATGTGTTAAAATTATCGACTATATGACAGGAAGAAAAAGAAAATTTGGTTGTTTCTTGTGTGGTAAGGGTGTTCAGTTTGCCCATAAGGTCAGTCATGCTAAAAATAGAACTAAAATTATCAGAAGGCCTAACTTACACACTCACAAGATGGTGATTGATGGTGAGAAGGTGAAGATAAAGCTGTGCACCAAGTGTAAAAGAGAGGTTAGGAGAATGGAACGGGATGTCCAGAAAGGAAAGCCTGCCAAGAAGTAGGTTGTTTAGAAGATAGTTGGATGGTGTCGATGATAAGTTTGTTTTGGTCTAGATGAGTGCGAATTATTTTAAAGATATATTCCTTTTGTTTGATGTTAATCTTGGTCCAAGCTCCCGGTTGGGGATTAAGAGAGCTGATTAAGTGATGAGTTTTGATTGACTGTTTACCCTTAAGTGCTAGTTTGATAGTGTTCCAGGGAATGAAAGCTGATTTTTTGGTACGGGTAGAAGTAAGAGGAGTATTGGTGGCTTTAGAGTGATCTTGAGGAGTAAGAGAGTGTTTTTTAGAAGCAATGAGAGGGAGTTGTTGTTGGAGAAGTGAGGTGCCGGTGGAGGTAAGTTTAGTAAGAAGGTCGGTGACGTTATGGTTGATGTCAATGTCTTGATCTATTTGACCAATGATGGGTCCGTGGTCCATATGGGTGTCGAGTTGGATAAGGGTGACGCCGGTTTTAGGGTCACCATTTTTTATGGTTTCAGAGACGCAGAGGCCACCACGATATTTAGGTAGAAGAGAGAAGTGGAGATTAAAAGTACCCAGAGAAGGAGTGTCTAACCAAGATTGGGGTAAGATTTTGCCGTAAGCTACGACTAAGAAGAGTTCTGGTTTGAGAAGTTTGAGGTGGTCGAGATTGGCAGAGTTGAGTTGTTTTGGTTTGTAAACTGGCAGGTCATGTTGTTGAGCTAGTTGAGCTACTGGGGAAGGAGTCATTTTTTGACCACGAGAGGAGGGCTGATCTGGTTGGGTGACAATAGCGGTGATGTTAAAAGGTAGGGATTTGTCTTTGAGTAGATTTTGAAGGATATTAGCTGAAAAGTCGGGAGAACCGAAGTAGACTAGATTTTTCTTTTTAGTGATCATAGGGATACTGGTTCAAGACCACGGGATGTTTCTTTAAAGATGGTGCCTTTTTGTTGGAGGATGTGATCGGTGAAGAGGATGCCGTTTAGATGGTCTCGTTCATGTTGAACATATGAGGAGAACTGATCAGAGTAGTTTTGGGTGTGAGAAATTAGTTGCCACTTACCGTCTATTTTTTCGGGTGTTTGGTACTTGAGAGTAACTTTAAAAGGTCGGTCGACAAAACCCCAGAGGAGGGGAATGGAGAGACAACCTTCGAGGAAGCGTTTTTCAGGTTTCTTGTATTTTTCAGAAAGCATTTTGGTAGAGGACTTGGTGACGGTGGGGTTGATGTAGATGGTGGGTGTACCATCTAGGAGAAGAATGAAGAAGCGTTTAGAGAGATTGACTTGTGGAGCGGCTAAACCAATACCTTCTGGATCAGAGGTATGGCGGAGAATATGGACCATCTCATCAGCTTGTTGTTGAAGTTTATCGGTCCAGGTGGTGAGGATAGGAGTTTTCTTTTTTAGAGTAGGGTGAGGGGTAGTAATGATCTTCATGGCTATATTTTACCAAATTTGTCTTGAACAGCCTGGTAGTCGGGTTTAAGTTCAAGAGATTTTTGGTATGCCTGTAGTGCTTTATCCGTGTTTCCTAGCTGTTCGTAGATGATGCCGATGTTGTAAAGGATCTTGGGATCAGTGGGGGAAATGGCGGTGAGTTCGAGAAGAGTGTTTAAGGCTTGAAGAGTGTATTCAGGTTTGGATGTGGCGAGGTAAAGGTAGGTTTTGGCTTGGGATTTGTAGAGGTTGGTGTGGTGTGGATTTAGGTTTAGAGCCTGAGTGGTGTGGTCTAGGGCCTTTTGGGTGTAAGAGTCGATCATGGACTGGGCTTGGTTTGTAAGTTGAGTGGAGGCAGTAGCAGGAAGAGTTTCTATTTGAGCCTGTAAACTAGCAACGGCCTTGGCTTCGGTTTCGGCTAGTTGGGAAAGAAAAAGGGGTTGTTTGGGTTGGAGTTTAGTGGCCTTTTCTAGTTGAATGAGAGCTGGTTCTAGGTTAAAAGCTTGGGAGTATGATTTGCCCTGGTTGTAGGCGATGTCAGCTTTAAAAGTGTTGAAGAGAGAGAAGAGTAAATAAAGAGAAAGGAGAGGAAAGACAAGGAGAAGGTCAGAGAGAAAGGGAGGAATGTTGAGAGTGATTTCTTTGTTGGAAGAAGGAGAAAAGGAGAAAATTAAGGCAGGAAAGAGAAAAAAGAAAACAGCAATAATGACGACAGAGAAACCAAAGAAGTTGGTGATGAGAAGAGAAATATATCCAAGAAGGAGGGGCCAGACAAGGAGAGGTTGTTTGCTTTTTTTAATGGACTTAAAGAAGGAGATAAGGGTGGAGATGATGAGAGTGAGGTAGGTGATTAAACCAATGAAGCCGGAGTTGGCGAAGAAGTTAAGGTACTCGTTGTGAGCCTTGTTGTAGAGGAATTCCCATTCTGAAAGGAGGTTGTGGGTGGCAGGACGAATAGTGAAGTAGGAATATCCAAATGTTTCTACACCAGTGCCAAAGAGAGGATTTTTGAGACCAAGATTAACGGCTCCTTGCCAGACGACACGACGGATGTCAAAGGAGTTAGAACCACCAACTCTGATACCTTGAGATCTTTTGTTGATGGTGTCTTGGGTTGTTTGTGGGAGTCTTTCCATTTCTAGAGGTTTGGTTTGGGTGGTGAGGGAGAGACGGTTGAAGTATGGTTCGGCTTCTGGCCAGAGAGGTCCGCCAAGGTCTAGACGATGTGAGATTTGAGAAGGGTTGGGAGTCCAGGGTGTGCCGATGATGAGAGTAGAGAGAAGGATGAGGAGAAGGAAGAAGGAGATGGAGTGGGCTTTGAAGAAGTTTTTAACTCCTTTAGATTGGAAAAGACGGATGACGAAGTAGAGGAAGATGATGATGAAAGTAGTGCCGATACCGGACTGGGACTTGGTAAAGAGGATGGTGATGAAGAAAAGAAATCCGGTGACGGTATATATGTGAGAAAAATGTTTTTCTTTGGTGGTGTGGCGAAGAAAGAGAGGTAGAGGAAGGAGAGCGACTAGATATGCAGAGAGCCAGTTGGGTTGACCGAGAGTAGAGAAGACGCGGCTTTGAACGTCCTGGACCCAGAGATTTTTATCAATACCAAAGTGTTCCAGAGTACCATAGAGAGAGATGAGAAGAGCTGAGCCAAGAATGGCGTGATAGAAGTCGAGGAGAGATTCTTTGTCTAACTTAATATTGGAGATGAAGGCATAGAAGAGAAGGATGTAGGAGATGGTGGAGGCTAAACCACCATGGAAACGAGAGTAGTAACCCCAGACACTGGTATATGGATTGATGGAGAGGATGGTGGAAAGAAGTTGAGAGAGGAAGAAGAGAAGAAGAGGGATATCAAGAGGGGTTCTTTTGAGAACGAATTTCTTTTGAAAGATACTTTTGAAAAGCCAAAGAGTGGAGATGATAATGGTGAGGAGATATACAAAGAGCATCTTGTTAAACTCAAAAACCTCGCTGGTTTGAGGCCAGAGAAGAAGGGGAGTGAAGAAGAAGAGAGAGAGGAAGCAGAAACGGAGGATTTGATTAATTTTGTCTGTTTTGGACATGGAAATAGTTTAGCATTTACAGAGATATGGGGTCGTGCTATATTTAAGCGTAGATGGAGAAGGGAATAAGTGTGTCTTTGATCACATATGTTTTTCCTCTTAATAGAGGAAGGGAAGTTTGGCCGCTAAAGTGCGGTCCTTTTTTTACCCAGAGCTTGAATGTTATGGGTTTGACAAATACCAGTTAGATATATAATATAGGATTATGACAGAACGAGATAATAGGAGAGTAAGTAATTTAGAGAAAGCAGCAAGAGGGGTTGTGATTGCAACGACCATATTGACTAGTTGTAGACCAGGAGAACAAGCTCCATCACTAGATGAAGTAGATGATACAAACGCAGGGGTGGAGGAGAGTCGTCAGGAGGCAGAATCAAGTGAGCAGGGAGAGATACGAGTGACTGAAGAAGCCTTTATGGGGTCAGAGATGAAAGAAACTGGGGGTTTGAAGTTGGAGAGTACACAGAGTTTGGGTTTGGGGGTAGAGAAGACAAATGCGATTGTGGAAGAGCTTAAAGAAAGGGGATTAAATCCTGAAGATACAATTTACGTAGCTTTTTATAAAGTGGATGAAGCAGGGAAAAAGGAGTTGGTGTTAATAACATCTACACCTTCAGTAGAAGATGAGAATGAGAATATGTATTTTTATGTTTCTGGTAAAAACAAGGATGATTTGTTCCCAGTTGAAAAAGGTGATCAAGATCAAGTAGAGTTTGTGGAATTGATAGAGTATACGGAGACAGAAGGAGGAGAGACTATCGGATTAAGATTTGAACCAGATGAAGGTGACCCTATACCAGTAATAGAATTTGGGGAAAATATTGATTCATATAGAGACCCTTATATAAAAGTAGTGACAAGAATGAGTAAAGAGCTTTCTAGTGAAGTAATGGCAATGTTAAGTAGTATGCCAGAGGGAGCACAGGAGTTGGTTGATAGACTAGGAGAAGGAGCTGAGATAGTGGGGGTTAATTTGGTATATAACGGAACGATAATTGGAGAGTTGGACAGTGAGAATCAGGTTAGTTTTCAGGTGGAAGAGAAAACTATTTCCATTTCAACAGAAAATCTACAAATAAAAGACGGTGTGTTATTGGCGGTTAATAAGGAAAGGACAGGAGAAATGGGAGTGGATTGGGTAGAACAAGTATGGGTGGAAGGCGAGAGGATAGCAGTACTAGAACCGGTGGTTGGTTTGCCAGAAACTTATGAGGAAACTTTAGTAGTGAAAGAAGAGTCCCTTGATTATTTTATGCCAAAACTTTTAGTGGCAGAAAAGAAGTGGTTAGATGAGAATGGAGAGAGGGAAAATGTGGAATTTAATAATAATGTAAGTGTTCAATTCCCTTTTCCTCAAATTTTTCGAGAAAGGCAGATGCCTTATGTTGAGAGGCCGTTTATATCACGTGAGAGTTCTGATAATAATAATGTTTTAATTGTTTCGTGGACAAGATTGCGAATGAGTAGTGGGAAAGAATTAGATTTTGTGGGTGTGCCTTTTTTGGGTAAGTCTCTTTATTTTGGTTCTTCTAGAGATGAAAATTTTATTTGGCATTTTGTTTCTGATAGTGATGCTGCTAAGAATTGGGTTGAGGAAGTAGTTGACGATTCAAGTTCAAAAATAATTCTTGATGATAGGGTAAGAACAAAGTATGTGTTTGAGACTTTTAATGAAGGTAGAGGTGATTTTGTGGCAAGAATGTTTATTGACGCTACAGAAGTGAGTGGATGGGCAGAGGAATATAATTGGACAGAGAGTAAAATGCAAGATTTAATTAGAAGAGATGGTTTTGAGGATATAGATGTCTTGATGAAGAGAATTAGTTTAAATATCCCTGGATATAGTGAAATAATGGGAAAACAGATGGTGTATACGAGACAAGAAGGGGGTGTACAAGTGCCAGGAGGGTTTTTAGAAAAGATGGAAGAACAATTAATACCAGTTTGGCTGTTTTATAGAGAAAATCGTTAGATTTTATTGATTGCTTGACAAGAGTTTTTTGTATAACATGAAGATATGGAGAATAAGAGCAAGTTATGGTTATGGATTTTAGTAGGTATTTTAGGTGTAGGGGCGATTGGAGTTGGAGTATGGCTGGGGTTGAATCAAGGTGCTATTCAATATGCAAGAGATTATGGTGTGTTAAGGCTGATAGAAGATGTAATTTTAAGTAAGGATGATTTAAAAGAAACAGAGTTAATGGTGAGTGTTCTGGCGTGGGATGAAGAGGGAGCGGTGATTAGTTTTACTGGTGATAAACAGATAGGTAAGTTTGCGATTAGTGCTATAGAGACAGAGCTTATTTTGAAGGCACAGGTTGAGGAAGGTAATGGGTTAAATGGGTTAATAGGTGAAACTCTTTTAAGTACGTTGTCACCATATTGGAAAAATGCTTTTTGTGTGGGGGATACCGTGTTGATGGAGTTGGAAGAATCTGCTATTGGATTAAAGAAAGATTTGGAGAAGATAGAGAGCAAGGATGTAATAAAGATTACAAATTTAGGACCGAGCGAATGCAGAGAAATAAATTAATTAAAATTTGCCTATCTTTGTTGATAGGAGTAATTTTGTTTTTGGTTTCGAAGAGTGAAGTTAAGGTATCTATATTTGGTGAGGATATTAGGGTGAGATCTGATTACCAATGTCTTGAGTGTGGACCCTACTGGCCGGCTTGTTGGGATGAGTTTTGTGATGAGTATAATTGTCCATTTGGCTGTTTAAGCGAGGATTGTAATGGAGGAGTATGTATAACTTGTTCTGAGTGTGGAATTTACCCTCATTGTTGGAGTGAGTATTGTAGTTCTAGTTGTACATATGGTTGTTCAAGCGAGGGTTGTTATGGAGGAGTATGTGAAATACCTCCTGAGTGTGCTGATGGCAGAACGAAGTGTGAAGGTACTGAGTATTCTAAGTGTGTAAATGAAAGTTGGGTGTTTCAGTATAACTGCTATCTTGGTTGTAGTGGAGATGTTTGTAGTAGTTCGTTGTATTGTGTAGATTCTGACTGTGGTTGTACTAAAGTTGGTAACCCACTTAAAGATAATCCTGGAGCCATTACCATTATATGTTATAAGTATCCTGGTAGCTCTATTGTAGAAAGTGAAACTTGCAGTCTTTCTTCGTCTTGTGATCTTGGTGTATGTAACCCGTATACGGGTACTTGTGGTGGGACCATAAGTGAAGCGACATGTGATGCTTTGTATCCAGGAATGAATTATGTGTCACATATTGATAACTGTGGAGGAATGGGTTGTGGTCCTCCTTGTACAGGTGGTGGTGGTGATGATGGTAGTGATGATGGTAGTTGTATTGCTCAGTATCCAGGTAAGCCAACATTGTTGTTACCTGTTGATGGAGGAATGTCTGAAGATGATGTTACTTTGAGTTGGAGTAGGAGTGGGTATGGTATAGGTTGTCCAGAAAATAGTGATAGTCAGGATTTGTATTTAGAGGCGGGAGATAGTAGTCCGGATGTGAAGATAGCTGATTTGGGTAGTACTGATAGTTCGTATGGTGTAAGTGATTTAGATTTAGGGACTGTGTATTACTGGAGGTTGGTGGTGAATAATGGGGATTTAAGTATGAGCTCGGATGTGTTTTCTTTTAAGGTTAATGGTTTGATTGAAGGGTATCTTTTTGATTCTGGAGGAATGAGTGTGTGTCCGGCTGATTTGAGTGATCCAGTGTATGATTCACGTAAGATTGGTGGGGGATTATTAGATGTGACAGGAACGACGGATTACTTAGATGTAACGAGTATTGCTGATGGTAGTTATTCTCAAACAGCAGGGACTCCAGGAAGCTATGTTTTAGGAAACTTTAGATTAGGATCAGGTTTTATATCGACACCTGATTTAATTTGTGATGGTACCTCAGTAGAGTTTGTGGTTGGTGGAGCGGGGACGACTATAAGAAGCTTTGGATTTCTACGAGACTATGATGGTTGGTGGCAGGGAGTGGGAGGAGATGTTTATGGTGGTTTAGGATTAGAGAGTACGATTCCAGCAACTTGTGTGGCTGGTGTAGGATGTGAACCGTACTTAGTTGCCAGTGATGGGAATGGAGAGAGTGGTTTGGTGAGATATATGTCTGGAGGTGTGGAATTGGGAGACAATGAGCTAGCCGCTGTTAATGCTGATGGTTGGGTGGTTAATTCAGGTTATGCTGGTCAGGACACTAACTATGCTTACTACAATTCTAAGATGGCTTTGATAGAGAAGACTAGCTGGGCAGGGAGTGGGAAACCAGTGTTTAATCCTCAGGTTGGGAGTGATTATGAAATATATGTGTATACAGGAACGGGAACGATTGATTTTGATGTAGCGGCGGGTGAAAAGATGATCTTTATGGTAGGAGGAGACGTGGATGTAACCAGTAATGTGGATGTGGCAGAAGGAGGCCATTTGGCAGTAATTGCTTCAGGCAGTATTACCTTTGCTAGTGATGTTAGTCAGGTAGAAGGTTGGTGGGTAGGAGACAGTTTGAGTATTGAGTCGACAGGAAATACGGGTACAGAGTTGGTCTTTAGAGGAGAGGGTAGTTTTGTGGGTTGGAATGGAGTTAGTTTGAATAGGGACAGGGGAGAATCAAATGCAACCGAACCAGCAGAGGAGTTTGTGTTTAGATCTGATTTAATGATTAATGCACCAATTGCTTTGAAGTTTTCTAGATATGTGTGGCAAGAGAAGGCTCCTAATTGATGTTATGGAGTGATGGATTTGGTAATATAAGTAGTTAGGTTTGAGCTTGTATGGTTGACAAATAATGTACAAAAGTGTATATTATCTATTAATGAGATTAAGAGAGTTTAGACAAACAATGAAGATGCCGATTTTCTACACTTATCAAGTGGAGAGATTGTTTGGAAATGAGAGTAAGAATTTGATCAATACTCAGTTGTCACGGATGGTGAAGAGGGGGGATTTGGTGAGATTGAAGAGGGGAGTGTACAGGTTGGCTGAGGCAGAAGTAGATGAACTGGTGTTGGCTGGTTGGTTGTATAAACCTTCGTATGTTAGTTTAGAATCGGTTTTACAGATGTCTGGAGTGATTCCTGAGGTAGTAGGTAAGGTAACTAGTGTGACTACGGTGACTTCTAAGGAGATTAAGACGGGTGAGGGGGTGTTTTTGTATAGTAAGATAGCTAAGGAGTTGTTTTTTGGTTATGAAAAGGTAAAGGATGAAAAGAGTGGTTTGTATTACAATTTGGCAGAGCCGGAAAAGGCCTTGCTCGATTGGATATATATTAGAAGAGTGAAGAGTCTGGAAGGGGAAAGGGTTGATATGAGTGGGTTGAATAAGAAAAAGTTGAGAAGTTATGCAAAAATTTATCCTAAATGGGTAAGAAAGGTAATTGATGAATAATTTAATAACAAATTTTGATCAGATAGTTGAGTTTGCGGATAAGCAGGGAGTACCTAAGGATAAAAAGAGAGGGATTTTGAGGGAGTACCTGCAAACTAGGTTTTTGGTGGAGTTTTATGGTTTAGCTGAGGCAAGAAAGATGTCTTTTGTGGGGGGAACTAGTTTAAGATTGTTGAGGGGTTTGCCTCGTTTTTCTGAAGATTTAGATTTTGATAATTTGGGTTTAAAAGATACGCAAGTGAGTGATCTGGTGGAACAGGTGGTGAACAGGTTTAGACAAGAAAATATTGAAGTGGAGTTGAAGAAGAGTATAAGAGACAAGAAAACTTATTACGAGTTGCGTTTTCCTAGAGTTTTATTTGAATTGAAGATTAGTAGTAATCAAAAGGAGAAGATGATGATTAAAGTGGATTATGCTAGGAATTGGCGGGGACAAAAGACAGAATTAAGATTGTTTTCTAGTTATGGATTAATGGAGCAGGTAGTGGTTAATAGTTTGGATCAGATTTTAGTGCAAAAATTAACAGCTTATGTGAATAGGGTAAGAACTCAAGTGAGAGATGTATATGATATTGTTTGGTTGTATTCTCAGGGAGCGAAAATAGATAAGAAGTTTGCGAAAGAAAACGAAGTGGATGATATTTTAGAGAAAGCGAAGAAAAAGTTTGATGAGGAGGGAGTGGGGGCAGGAATGAAGAGAAGGCTGAAGCCATTCTTGTTTGATGAAAGAGGAATAAAGAAACTAGATTTATTAGGACAGGTTTTAAAGAATTTGAAACAGAGTAAACAGATTGAGGTTGAGGGTGTTTGACTTCTTTTGATCTGTTTAGATATCTTGGGTGGTACTTATCAGTGGCTATGAGATGATGTTTCTGATATGATTTTGTGTATTATAAAGCCGGATTTAATTAGTTATGTTAGAGAAGATATGGCGACTAGTTACTTTAGATGTGGGGATAGATTTAGGGACAGCTAATACAGTAGTTCACGTTAAAGGAAAAGGGGTGGTGATTAGACAACCTTCAGTGGTGGCGAGAGATATGCGAACCAAGGAAGTACTGGCGATTGGAGAAGAAGCAAAGAAGATGTTGGGGAAGAACCCAGACAGTATTGAGGTGGTTAGACCTTTGAAAGATGGAGTGATTGCTGACTTTGATGCGACAGAGGAGATGTTGAAGTACTACATTACAGAGGTTCATGGAATGTTTAAAGGGTTGGGTTTTAAGATACCCAGACCAAGAGTGGTGATAGGAATTCCTTCAGGAGTAACAGAGGTAGAGAGAAGAGCGGTTCATGATGCGGCTTTGGCAGCAGGGGCAAGAATGGCTTTTTTAATAGAGGAGCCAATGGCGGCGGCAATGGGGGCGGGTTTGCCAATAGAAGAGCCTCGAGGACAGATGATAGTAGATATTGGTGGAGGAACAACAGAGATTGGAATTATTTCCCTAGGAGGTTTGGTGTTGAACAGAAGTTTGAGAATAGCTGGAGATGAGTTGACTGAAGCGGTGATGAACTTTGTACGTTTGAAGTATAACTTGCTTTTGGGTGAGAGTACGGCTGAAGAGGTGAAGTTGGCTGTGGGTTCGGTAATGGAGTTAAAGTGTGAGAAAGAAGGAAAGCCTTTACAGGTAGTAGTAAGGGGTAGAAGTTTAGAGAATGGGTTGCCAAAGAGTTTAAAGTTGACGAGTATAGAGGTTAGAGAAGCATTGATACCGGTGGTGAATAAGATTTTGGTGGAGATGGGGCAGGTGGTGGAGGAGACTTCACCAGATTTATTGGCTGATATTCTAGAAAAAGGAATGGTGTTGGCGGGTGGAGGTTCACAGATACGGGGAATAGATAAGCTGATTTCGGAAAAGATGGGAATGCCGGTATGGATAACGGAGAAACCAATGGAAGCAGTGGTAAGAGGTTGTGCAAGAGCTTTAGAGAAGGACTCTTTGTTAAAGAAGGTTAAGGTTGTAGGGGCGTTGGATTAGTTTTAAAATCAAAAAAAGTTTCAAGGATGTCTCTGGTTTTCATACATATTTGAGGATTATTATCTTTTTCGGCGGCGTCCATGATGCCGTTAAGAACAATTCTGGCTCGGCGATTTTGTTTTTCGAGAGGTTCTGATTCTTTTTCAATGAGTGTTTCTATGGCATCACGAATGGCGAGAGCGTGGGAGTTAAGTTTGTTTTGAAGGGCTTCATCATCATCTTTAAGTTCATGGTAGGTGTCTTCACCTTCTTGAAGTAAAAAATAATGTTGGTAATTGTTTTCTCTTCTGAATGCTTGGTTTTCCATAATATGAAATAGATTGACTTAGCAAGTATTATATAGTTATGGGATCAAAATATCAAAGATTGGGGCTGATGATGACGGAAGGGCTCTGAGTTTGATTTATAGGAGTATTGAGTTTGATTTGTATTTTTTGTAAAGGTTGTTGAGGATTAGAGAGAGATCGTGTGGTGGTGCCGATGACCAAACCTTCTGGTAGGTATTGAGTGGGTAGGGTGTAGATGGTGGTGTTTGTAGGTATAGGGGTTTGGCTAGGGAGGTTGGTTATTTGTGGTGTTTGATTAGCAAAGATGTATTCGGCCTGGATTTGGTTGATGGTTTGAACGTCTAGATGGATGTCTGGATGGGTTAAAGGGGTGATGTAGATGAGGGGTGGTTTGACCTCAGTAACTATACCCAGAAGAGCAGTAGAGTCGACTAGAGGTTGTCCTGGTTGTATGAGAGAAAGATCTGGAGCTGTGGCAGTGACTAAGGGAGAAAGATTGATGATTTTGATGGGTTGAGAAGGCCAGTTGAGAGAGGGAATGGTGTCGTAGTGGAGTTGATTTTTGAGAAGGAGAATCTGGGTTTGTAGTTGAGTGTTTTCTTGTTTTAAGGTCAAATTTTCGTACTGAGTTTGAGGGAGAGAGGTAATTATTTGTTGTTGGTTTTGTAGTTTTTGACCCAGTTGAGATATGGGGGAGTAAAGAGGCTGGATTAGGCGGGTGGGAAGAGAGGTTAAAGAGTTGGCTTGGGGTATACGAGAGAGGGTAAAAAGAAGGAGGGAAATGAGAAGAGGAGAGATTAGTTGATGCTTAGTTTGTGTCGATGTCATAAAATATAGTTAATGAAAAGAAGGGGTACAGAGAATAATATAGCAATTTTAATCGCCGGTGTGGTGTTAATGCTGGTGGGAGAAGGTGTGTTTAGGTGGGGAGGATGGTTGGTGGTGTTGTTGGTGGTGAGTGAGTGGGAAGGAGCCTTTTGGTATGCAGTTATTTTAGGAATGGTGTTAGCGGGAATGAATGGAACTGGTTTGGGTTGGACTAGTTTGGTGTTGTTGGGAGTGAGTTTGATTTTTAGATTGATGAAGGGGGTGGTAGAAGAGAGCCGTTTGATAACAGTGTTGGTGTTGGGGATAGTGGGTTGGTTGGTAGATAAGTTACTGGGTATGTCCTGGAGTTGGATGGAGATGTTGGCAAGTGGGGTGCTTTTTTGGCTGGTGTCTGTTTGGTGGAAAAAAGAGGGTGATTTAAGTGTAAGAAACTGATGTTTGGACCTAAAGGTAAAGAAACCAAGATTAAAAGAGGAGGAGTTGAGATACTGCGTTGGTTGTTAGTACTAGGAGGAGCGGTAATAATGTCGAGGTTGTTTTTTGTGACGGTGATAATGGGAGAACACTACTCAGATTTGGCTAGTGGTAATCAGATTAAACAAGAAAAAGTGATACCAATGAGGGGAACGATTAGTGATAGGGAGGGGACAATATTGGCTGGGAATATATTGGTAGAAGACAAGGTAGTACGTCATTATCCTCTAGGGGAGATTACAGCTGGAGTGGTGGGATATGTGGGTGAGATTAGTGAGGGAGAGATGGAAGAGTGTGGGAAGGATAGTAGTAAGTGGTTGTTAGAAGGGCGTTGCTATGGTGGACAGGTGGTGGGTAAGACAGGGGTGGAGAAGTGGTATGAGTCGAGGTTGGCTGGAGGGTTGGGGATGAGATTGTTGGAAGAGTCGGCGGCAGGAGAGGACTTGAGTGAGATTAGGAAAGAAGAGGCTATTAATGGAGAAAATATTAAGTTAAATTTATCGATTGATTTGCAGGCGGCGGTGCATAGAGCATTAAGTTTGGCGGTGACAGAGGGTGAATTAAGTGGAGGAGTGGCGATGGTGAGTACAGTAAGAGGTGAGGTGTTGAGTTTGGTGAGTTTGCCCAGTTTTGATCCAAACTTGTTTGTTGAAGGAGGAGAGAGAGGGGCAGCTGGAGGAAAGTACAAGGATGTGGTTGATATTGTGGGTGATAAGGAAGGGAAACCTTTGTTTAATAGGGCAGTGGCGGGAGTATATCCACCAGGGTCGGTGTTTAAGACAGTGGTGGCTACAGCGGGATTAGGTGAAGGGACGATTGATATAGATGAAACGATAGAAGATGTTGGAGAGATTAAGGTGGGAGGAGCTAGATTTGGTAACTGGTACTTTGATAGATATGGAAAGACAGAAGGACTGGTTGATGTAAAAAAAGCTTTAGCAAGAAGTAATGATATTTTCTTTTATAAACTGGGAGAGAGACTAGGAGTGGACAGTTTAGTGGAGTGGTCGGGTAAGTTTGGAGTAGGAGAGAAGACAGGAATTGATTTGGTAGAAGAAGTATCGGGTTTGCTGCCAAGTCCTTTATGGAGAGAGAAGACAATCGGAGAGAGATGGTACTTGGGAAATACTTATCATATGGCTATTGGCCAGGGGGACTTGATGGTGACACCAGCGCAGGTAGACAGGTGGACGGCGGCAGTGGTGAGTGGAAAGAAGTGTGAGTTGAGACTACAAGGAGAAGGAGAGTGTGAAGACTTGGGTATTGGGGAGGAGAATAGAAAAGTGGTGGTGGAAGGAATGAAGCAGGCTTGTATGAGTGGGGGAACAGGTTACCCATTTTTTGATCTAGAGGGTAGGGTGGTGTGTAAGACGGGTACGGCTCAGCAGGGAGGAGAAGATGATGAACCTCATGCATGGATAACGGTGGTGGTACCAGAGGTAGGGGATGAGGGAGAGTATTTATGGAGTGAGATAGATGATTGGCGAGTAGTAACTGTGTTGTTAGAAGGAGGAGGAGAAGGAAGTGAAAAAGCGGCACCGGTAGCGAGAAAAATAGTAGAGTCAATGTTGTAAAAATGAAAAGAGAAAAAGAGAGCTTGAAGTGGATGGTAACAGAGATGTTAGAAGGGGGAACTAGTCGAAAAGTGATCCTAAGTTACGGTAAAGATTGGGGAGGATGGGTGAAGATAAGTGGGGGTGAAAAGATGGGTAAAATTAGTGAACGATACGGGAAGTTAGGGATTAAGTGTGTTTGTTTTTGGGATGAAGATTTCCCAGAAAGTTTAAGGGAAATAGCAGATCCGCCAGTATCTATTTATTACAAAGGAAAGTTGCCCGAGAATGGTGAAGTTTGGGTGGCGGTGATAGGTTCAAGACAGATGAGTGATAAGGGTAGAGGTTGGGTGAAGAAAATTGTGCCTGAGTTAGTGAAGGAAAGAGTGGGGATAGTATCTGGTTTAGCCATAGGAGTGGATGGTCTGGTTCATGAAGAGTGTTTAAGAACAGGAGGGAGAACAGTAGCTGTGTTACCAGTAGGTTTGGACAGGGTTTATCCTTTAAGACATGAGAGATTGTTAGAAAATATCTTGAAACGAGGTGGTGGAGTGGTGAGTGAGTATCCGATGGGAAGTGAGTTGAGGAGAAGTAATTTTTTGGAAAGAAACAGGTTGGTGGCTGGTTTGAGTCGAGGAGTGGTGGTGATTGAGGCGGCTAGAAGGTCAGGGAGTATTAGTACGCCAAATTTTGCAGTAGATCAAGGAAAAGAGGTGTGGTGTGTGAAAAAAGAGAAGGGAGAGAGGAATAGTGATGGGTTGTTTGATCTGGTGGCTGATGGAGCTAGAGTGGTGAAAAGTGGGGGTGAAATTGTCAGAGAAATTAAGTTACACTAAAAAGAAGTGTTATGATATTAAGGTTATGAAGCTGGTAATTGTTGAGTCTCCTACGAAAACAAAAAGCTTGTCCAAGTACTTGGGTAAGGACTTTAAGGTAATGGCAACCATGGGACACATGGTGGATTTACCTAAGAGTAAGTTGGGGGTAGAGATTGAAGAAAAAGACAAGAAGATGAGTTTTAAACCAGACTATACGGTGGTGAAGGGTAAGGGTGCACAGATAAAGAAGTTAAAGGCAGAGGCAAAAAAAGCTAATAAAATAATTTTGGCGACTGACCCAGACAGAGAAGGAGAAGCAATTGCTTGGCATGTAAAAGGCTTATTGAAAGGAAAGAGTGATGGAGATAAGTTTGAGAGAGTGGTGTTTCACTCGATAACAAAGTCGACGGTTTTAAAGGCAATGGAAAAACCAAGTAAGTTAGATATGGCTTTGGTGGATGCACAGCAGGCTAGGAGAGTACTAGACAGATTAGTGGGATATAAACTGTCTCCGGTGTTGTGGAAGAAGGTAAGGCGAGGTTTGTCAGCAGGAAGAGTACAGAGTGTGGCAACAAGGTTGGTGGTAGAAAAGGAAGCGGAGATTAAGGCATTTAAACCAGATGAGTACTGGGATATGGGAGTGGAGTTAAAAGGAAAGAAGGGAAGTAGTTTCTATGCTGAGTTGCACAGGGTTGAAGGAAAGAAGATGGAGATAAAGAATGGGAAAGAATCAAAAGAGATAGAAGATGGTTTGAAGAAGGCAAGTTATGAGGTTTTAAGTATTGATAGAAAAGAAAGAAAAGTAAGACCAAGACCTCCTTTTAAGACCTCAACAATGCAACAAACGGCGGCTAATATGTTGGGCTGGTCGGCTAAAAAGACAATGAGTGTGGCTCAGGCTTTGTATGAAAATGGAAAGATTACTTATCACCGAACTGACTCACTGCATTTGATAGCAGGAGTGGTAGAGAAGATTTCTAAGTTGGTAGAAGAAAAATATGGCAAAGAGTATGTGGCTGAAGGGGGTATTTTTTACAAGAGCAAGGCTAAGGTGGTAGCTCAGGAAGCACACGAAGCGATTAGGCCGACCAATGTTAAGTTAGTGCCAGAGGCGTTTACGGGAGAAGGAAGAATGGTAAGTGATCAGAAGAAGTTGTATAGATTGATTTGGCAAAAAACGATTGCCAGTCAGATGGCAATAGCGATTTATGATGCGACTAAGGTGTTGATTGCAGCTAAAGGGAAGAAAGAGATGGAGGTATTGGCCAGAGGAGAGATTGAGAAGTTTATTGGTTGGAGGAAGGTGTGGGAGAGAAGTGGGGCTGACAAAGAGGAGTTGCCAGAGATGGAGGAAAAAGAAAAACTTGATTTGATTAAAGTGAATACAGAACAGAAGTTTACTCAACCCCCAGCCAGATTTAATGATGCTTCTTTGATTAGAGAATTAGAGAAGAGGGGAATTGGTAGACCGTCAACCTATGCTCCAACGATTAGTACGATTATTAATCGGAATTATGTAGAGAGAAAAGATAAGCGTTTTTATGCCACCAGTATTGGTAAGGCAGTGGTTGAGTTTTTGGTAAAGAATTTTAAAAAACAATTGGACTATGATTTTACGGCTGAGATGGAGGGTAATTTGGATGATATTGCTGAAGGAAAGTTAAAGTGGCAAGATATGTTGGGAGTGTTTTATAAACCGTTTATTAAACAAGTAGAAAAAGTAGAAAAGAATTCAGAGAGGGTGAAAATTGAGGTAGAAAATACAGGAAAGAAGTGTCCGGACTGTAAGAAAGGGTCCATTGTGATTAGGGAAGGGAGATTTGGTAAGTTCTTGTCTTGTGATCAGTTTCCTGAGTGTAAATACAGAGCCAACTATGTAATTTATGTTGAAGGAGCCAAGTGTGAAGATTGTGGTAGTAGGGTGGTGATAAAGAAGACACGAAAAGGGAGAGAGTTTTATGGTTGTGAGAAGTATCCAAGTTGTAAGTGGGCTAGTTGGAAGAAACCAAAGGTGGAAGGAGAAGAGAAGGAGGAAGATAAGAAATGATTTTGTCGGATAGAGATATAAAAAAAGAAATTAAGAACAAGAAGCTAGTAATCGACCCGTTTGACAAGGAGTGTGTGCAACCGTCGACTTATGATGTGCATCTTTCTAGTCAGTTTAGGGTGTTTAATAATAATCAGACTACCTGTATTGATTTAAAACAAAAACAAGCTGTGACTAAGTTGGTAGATGTAAAGAAAGAAGGTAAGTTTATTCTTCATCCAAGTGAGTTTATTTTAGGGTCAACGGTGGAGAGATTTGAGATTCCAAATGATATGGCGGCAAAGATTGAGGGAAAGAGTAGTTTGGGGAGATTAGGACTGGTGGTTCATGCTACAGCCGGATATATTGACCCTGGTTTTAAAGGCCATATTACTTTCGAGATTAGTAACCTAAATACGGTACCGATTGTTTTGTATGCAAACATGAAGGTGGGACAAGTTTGTTTTTTTAGAATGACATCAGAAGTGGAAAGGCCATATGGAACAGCGGGGAATAAGTATCAAGGACAAAAAGGACCAACAGCGAGTAGAGCATGGAAAGATTTTAAAGATAAGTAATAATGAAAAAAAACAATAAAACATTTTTTATAGTATTAGAAGGAGGTTTGGGAGCAGGTAAAACAACGGTTAAAAGGGGATTGGAGAAGGAGTTAAAGGGTAATATATCATTTTTTAGAACCTGCTACATTAACGCAAAGAGCAATGAATATTTACTAATTGATAGAAATTAATTTAATTATTTCTATTGCTTCTCGGAAAACTTTGGTGTCTATTTTGTTAGGTGTGTTAAGTTCTAAAAGTCCTATCCCAAACGAAACAAAGTGTTGATCTGATTTTTGACAAAAGAAATATTTTTGTGAGTCATTTGGATCAATTAAATACCTGAGTATCCCAATGTCCGCCACAGTCTCTATATACTCCACTGTGCGATAGTTGCTACTTGGGCCTTCAAATTCGGGTGAATCGTCAAAAAGGCACACACTGCCTCCCATCGGAGCCTGATAGAGGGTTATTTCATAACCATTTTTAGATAATTTAAAGTTCATTGTTCCGAGCCCATCATTTTCCTCTTCGACAATCCAATCTGGTGGGTAATTGAAGGTTACGGATGGAAAACCGATCTTTGGGAGTTTTGGAGTTGTGTAGGTTTTCCAATCTTCTGTTTCGTCTAAAAATTTAAAAGTGGAGAGAACTTGATCAAAAGTAGCTTGAAGCGATAGGTCTGTCAGAAATAACACATAGGTTGCATCAGGTTTTTTGATATAAACTTTGATAGTCGAAACATAAAATTCCCCACCTCGAGAAACTTGTTCTTGTTGACGAACGGCATTTTCGCCAGCAACTGTTATCTGCTTGCTGCTGTCAATAATAACCACTGGCTCATTTATCTCAGAGTCAAAAAGGTTTTTGGCGATTGGATAGTCAGAAGCACCTTTAATGATCCCAAAAGTGCCGGACGGTTCAAAATTACACTCTACAGTCTTATCCTCTTGATGTTCAAGTCCAACATAGATATCTTCATCAGAACACTCCAAAAAATTCCAACCGCTCGGTACCTTAAAGCTCCAATATTTTCTAGTAATTGTTCGCCAGTCTGCCGTTAGATCTTCCGTTGGAGAAGGGGATGCGATTGGGGATTGAGAAATCTGTTGTTTTAATAGGTAGTTTTGATAACCAAGATATGCGGATACGGTTAAGGAAAGCACGGCTATTACTGTCATTAAAATGATTGGTAATTTCGTAGGTTTTTTAATAGGTTTTACTTGATCAGATGGTGGGTTTGGAGGAGTAGGGGATTGTTGAGGTTGTACTACTGGCTGTGTTTCAGGGGCAGGTTTATCCATAAATTTAGTATATCATTTAGGTATTTTGTGGGAAACTTGTATACTCTCGGGGACTTTGTTAATACTTGACAAACCATAAAGCGTCGCTTTATACTTTACTTAGTTGAATAGTATAATTACAGGAGATAGAAAATAAAAACAGCAAAAATGAACAAAAACCTAGGACAACTAACTAAGAAAAAACAACAACTTGATAAATTCAGGCCGTTATCTAAAGATATAATCAAGAATTTAGAAGAATGGTTGAAAGTAGAGTTAACTTATTCTTCAAATGCTATTGAAGGTAATACTTTGTCACGGTTAGAAACAGCTGAGGTTATTGAAAAAGGAGTTTCAGCCACCATCAGTGGTAAGGCTCTTAAAGACCAGCTAGAAGCTATCAACCATACTAAAGCTCTGGAGCTTATTAAAAATCTGGTTGAACAGCGCAAGGGTCACCAATTTGTTAAAGAGGGTGATATTAAGTCTATTCATAAAACCATTCTGACTGGCATTGATGACCAGTGGGCGGGTAAATATAGACAGACAGACGTTTTTATTAGAGGAGTAGGTGTAGAGTTTCCCAGACCTAATGAAGTGGCTTATAAAATGAAGCAGTTTGTGGAATGGTTAGAGTCTCAACAAGAAAGTCATCCTGTAAGGATAGCCGCTGATGCCCACTTTAAGTTTGTGTCAATCCACCCCTTTGTAGATGGTAATGGTAGAACAGCAAGACTTTTAATGAATTTCATATTGGTTCTTAACTCTTATCCAATGGCCGTTGTTAGGAATGAAGATCGTACAAAATATCTCGAGGCTGTGAACAAGGGTCAAACTAAAGGAGATCTTCAGTCTTTTTATGATTTAATGGAATTATCTGTAGAACGTTCACTAGATGCTTATCTGAACGCCGTTGAAGGCAAATTGCCATTGGGTCCACTAACAAAAGGAATCAGGCCTTCTGATGATGTTTTAGAGAAAAAACTTCTCAAGATTGGAGAGTTGGCCAAAGCGACAGAGGAAACTATTCATACCCTACGTTACTGGACAAAACAGGGACTTTTAGAAGTAAGGGAGTACACAAAGGGTGGTTACCATTTATATTCCCCATCAATGATTAATAGAGTGAAGAAGATAAGACAATTGCAAGATGAAGAACGCTTAACTATTATTGAGATAAAGAGACGATTTAGTAATAACAAATAGAAAAAAGGTTGCTAAAATTTTAGGTTTGAAGTATACTTTGGCCTGTTAAAGTTAATAAAAAGCACTTCTGGCAAATCTCCTGATTAAGAGCCGGAAGGAAGAAAAGGAGATTGATTATGACTAAGAAAGTAGAAACCAAGGTCAAAGAGACCAAAAAAAGTAAGATTGTTAAGATTACCCCGGAGATTTTGTTTGAGGCTGGTGCTCATTTCGGACATGTGGCTAAGAGATGGAATCCTAAAATGGAGAAGTTTTTGTATGGAAAAAAAGGTGGAGTTCATATTTTTGATTTAGAAAAGACAATAGAAGAGGTGGAGAAGGCGGGTAAGTTTTTAAGTAAGATGGCTAGTGAAAACAAGAAGATTGTGTTGGTGGGAACTAAGAGACAGTCAAGAGAGATGGTTAAGGAAGAAGCGATGAGAATTGGAGCTGGCTATGTAACAGAGAGATGGTTGGGTGGAACAATAACTAACTGGGAACAAATTAAGACTAGAATTGGTAGATTGAATAAGTTGAAAAAAAGTAGAGAAGCCGGTGAGTTTGCTGGATATACAAAGAAAGAAAGACTGTTAATTGATAGAGAGATTGCTAAGTTACAGAGATTTTTTGGAGGCTTGGCTGATCTAGGAGGAATACCTGAAGTAGTGGTGATTTTTGATGCTAAGAAAGACAAGATTGCAGCCAAGGAAGCTAAAAGTAGGGGAATCAAGGTAATTGGATTACTGGATAGTAATGCTAATCCTGACTTAGTAGATTATCCAATTCCAATGAATGACGATGCTACAACTGCGGTTGAGTTGGTGATAAAGTATTTAGTACAGGAGATTGAAAAAGGTAAGAAAAAAGGAAGTAAAGCTTCAGTGGTTAAAAAAGAAGAGAAGAAAAAATGATAGATGAAATCAAAAAACTAAGAGAAAAGACAGGTGCTGGTGTAATGGACATTAAGAAAGCCTTAGCTGAGTCTAAAGGCGATCTTAAGAAAGCAGAGCAGATCATACGAGAAAAGGGATTAGATAAGGCTAAAAAGAAAGCAGATAGAGATGTGTTGAGTGGTTTAGTTTATGCCTATCTTCATCAGACAGGTAAGATTGGAGCAATGGTAGAGATAGCTTGTGAGACTGATTTTGTAGCTAGTAATGAAGAGTTTAAGAGTCTAACCAAGGAAATTGCTATGCAGGTGGCGAGTATGAACCCAAAAAATGTAGAGGAGTTGTTAAAACAAGACTACTTTAGAGATACAAGTAAGAAGGTAGAAGATGTTTTAAAGGAGTTGATTGGTAAGGTTGGAGAGAATATGAAGATAGTTAGATTTGTTCGTTTTGAATTAGGAGAGAAATAAGGGTTGATAGTAGTGATAGAATAGTTTTAATGGAAAAAGGAGAAGGTGCTGAGTCAATCAAGAATAATAATGAGTCTTTTGCTGAGGAGGTAACAAGTTCTCCTAAAGATTTTGTAGATAGATTTTTAAAGAGTGAGTTATTTTTAAAAGGAAGACATAACGATGTTAAGGGTGGACCTGAGTTAAGGGGTTTAGAGGATTACAAGAAGGAGTTGGTTAATAGGGGAGTTAAGGAAGATGAGAAGGAGATAAAGAGGGTTTTTTGTGACATGAGTGATACCAAGTTATTGTTGCTCCATTTTGCAAAGTATGAGCTGATGTTGAAGTATGATGAAAAAGAGTTTAGTTTGGGAGTTAATACAACCTTTAAGAGGTACATGAAGCTGGTTCAGAAGAATGATTCGACAAGGAACAAGATAGAGTTGGGAAATTTACCCACCGATTTGCGAATACAAAGAATAGGTGAGGCTGACTCTGAGAGACAGCTGAAACACTACAGAGTCATCCATGCCTTGATTGATGATGGTTTTGTGACTAGTGAGCCGATGGCAAGAGCTATGGCTAGAGTAATGTTGATCTCAGCAGGAGCGGATACCTTTAAGAGGGCTCAGGCCGATGAAGAGTTGAGGTTTAAGAGATTGCTCAAGGCGGCTCAGTCTGGTGGAGTTCATATTTAAAAATTGATAGAATGAGATAAGAATGAATGAAGAACTGATTGTTTCTCTAAAGGATAAGCTAGAAAAAGTGTTGGACGTGGTTAAGGATGATATGGCTACAGTTAGAACCGGTAGAGCTAAGCCGGATATGGTGGGTGGTTTGATGGTGAGTGCTTATGGTGGACAGAAGATGAGGTTGTTGGAGTTGGCTAATATCAGTGCACCCGATAATTCTTTGATTGTAATCGAGCCATGGGACAGAACTGTGATTCCAGATATTGAGAAAGCAATTATTGATAGTGATATGCAGTTATCACCAGCAGTGAGTGGAGAGTTGATTAGAGTACCGGTGCCAGCATTGACAGAAGACAGAAGAAAAGACTTTGTTAAGTTGTTAGCGCAGAAACTAGAAAGTGGGAGAGTGATGTTAAGACAAGCAAGACAGGATGTTAAAGAGAAAATAGATGCTTTGGAAGGTGAACCTGGAGTGAGTGAGGACGATGTGAAGAGATTATTAGAGAGACTACAAGAAGTGTTTGAGGACTATGGAGAGAAGCTAGAGGAGATGGGGGAGAAGAAGGAAGCGGAGATAATGGAGATCTAAAGGATTTAGGTTGGAGTTGTGATAAAATCTTGGTGAAGACATTCATTTCTGTCTTCTCCTCCTTGGTGTAGGAGAGCTGTTGATATATATTACTTACTTGTTTCACTGACAGCTCTCCTATTAAGAACTTAAGAAGTTAAGATTCAAGATGTCGTACTTTGAAATGCTTGCCGGGGTCGTCTAATTGGCAGGACGTACCGATTTTTAATCGGTAAAATGAGGTGTTCGACTCCCTCTCTCGGCTTGGAGAAATGATCTGGGAAATGTATTCCACGTATGTGTGTGTTTTCTATTCAAGTAGTATCTACTTTCTGCTTCACACCGCCACGGTGAGGAGTAAACCCCCAGGTTGTTGTCTCTGTTAGGTCCGCTTGATTTCCTAGTATTTCCATTATTTTTTGGGGAATGAGGGCGGCTTGTATAACACCTATCACTTTGGTTTGACACACTCTCCTTGCAGTGTGCTTTATCGAGTCGCTTTTTGAGTGATAGGTGGAAAATAATCCGGATTGAAAGAGAGTTTACCTGTTGTTTAGGTAAAAACTTTTTCTCTCCGGTTTTTTGTGTTTTGAGAGGTTGAGATGGGTTACAATGAAGTGTATGAGAATCAGAGAAAGAATTACCAGAGCGCTTGAGGATGTAGTGGAAGAGATGAGTTTAGAAGAAGCTAAGGTAGAGTTAGAGCATCCAGCAGACGAGAGTCATGGTGATTATGCTTGTAACGTGGCAATGGTGGGGTATAAGGAGGCTGAGGAGGTGTTTGAGAGTCCAAGAGAGTTAGCTGAGGCTTTGATAAAGGTGTTGAAGAAAAATGAAGTTTTGATGAAGAGGGTGGAGAAGATAGAGGTGGCTGGTGGTGGTTTTATTAATTTCTATTTAAGACAGAGATGGTTGGTAGATGAGTTGGGTAGAGTAGTAGAGAAAGGGGAAGAGTATGGTCGAGGTGAGTGGGGTGAAGGCAAGAAGGTGTTAGTGGAGTATTCGTCACCCAATATTGCCAAGAGATTTAATGTGGGTCATTTAAGAAGTACGATTATTGGTCAAGCATTGATAAATCTGTATCAGTTTTCAGGATGGAAAACGGTAGGAGATAATCACTTGGGGGACTGGGGAACACAGTTTGGAATGATTATTGCCGGTATTGAAGAAAAGGGATTGGATGTAAAAAATATGAGTCTGGTAGAGATGGAGGAGTTGTATGTTGATTTTAGTAAAAGAGCAGAAGAAGATGATGATTTAAAAGAAAAAGCGCGAGAAGGTTTTGCTCGACTAGAAAAAGGAGAAGAGAAGGCAAGAGAGATATGGAAAGAGGTGGTGGATATTTCCAAGAAAGAGTTTGATGCAATTTATGATCGATTAGGAGTGAAGATAGATCACTGTTTAGGAGAGAGTTTCTATGAAGATAAGATGGAAAGAGTGATTGGAGAGTTGGAAAAGAAGGGTTTAGTGAAAGAGAGTCAAGGGGCGAGAATAGTGGAGTTTGAGACTTTACCACCAGCAATGTTGGTAAAAAGTAATGGAACGAGCACGTATTTTACTCGGGACTTGGCGACTATAAAGTATAGAATAAAAAACCCAAAACTAGCCTCTGATTTATATATTTATGAAGTGGGATCGGAACAAAATTTACATTTTAGACAAGTATTTGCCATTGCAAAAAAGGCTGGTTGGGTAAAGAGAGGACAGATGTTTCACTTAGGTCATGGATTGGTGTTGGGAGATGACGGAAAGAGATTGAGGACAAGAGCTGGTAAAGGAAGTAAGTTGGATGATTTATTAGACGAGGTAATAGACGAAGCAAGTAAGATTAATAAAAAGGTGGCTAAGGAGGTAGGTATAGGAGCGATTAAATTTTATGATTTGAAGCATAACCCGGTAAGCAATTATAAGTTTGATCAGAAGCAGATGTTGTCGTTGGAAGGGGCTAGTGGACCTTACGTTCAGTATGCGGTGGTTAGAGGCAGGGCGGTCTTGGCTCAGGCAGGTAAAAAAGATCTGTTGGTAAAGGAGAGTGATTTGGTGAAGGAAGAGATAAAAGTGGCTAGATCAATTTATCGTTTTAGTGAGGTGGTGGAGAGAGCGGCAAAGGAAAAATCTCCGAGCTTGATGTGTGAGTATTTACTAGATTTAGCAGGCAGATTTAATGGTTTTTATAATCAACAGAAGATTCTGGGTTCAGAGAGGGAAGCTTTAAGATTGAGATTAACCGAGGCGACGGTGAGGGTGTTGGAGAATGGAATGAGACTTTTGGGGGTGGTAGTACCCGAGAAGATGTAGTAGGGAAGGAGAGGTTGTGTTAACTATTGACACGGTGGTTAACATGTGTTAATCTATTGGTGAAAGGTTAACATGGAAAATAAACTCATATCAAGTACAGAGCTGGCAAAAATTTTAGGTATTAGTCGTGTGGCGGTATTTAAGAGAATTAAGGCTGGTCAAATTAAGGCGGTGAAGGTGGGTCGTAATTATGTTATTGATAAAGATGATTTAGGTGGAATTTTAAATGATGATCTAACAAGGAAAGATAAAGAGATGATAAATAAGGCTGTTAAAAGAACGATTAAGGAGTATGGTGAAACACTGGAATTGCTGAGAACATCATGATTAAAAGTGTAAGCATTAAAGAAGTTGAACAGGTGGTTTTTAGACTGGTAAGAGAGAAAATGGTTTATGATGAGTCTATTCCCAGTTTTGGAACAAGGTTTCCAAATGTTTTAGAAAGTTGTTTGGTGGTGCCTTTTCAAAAATTTGACAAGAGAACGCTTTATAAGGGTTTTGGTAAAAAAGCAGCAGTTTTATTTTATTTAATGATTAAGAATCATCCATTTCAAAATGGTAATAAAAGAATTGCAATGATGACGTTGTTTTATTTTCTTTTTAAGAATAATAAATGGCTAAAGATAGATAATAAAAAATTGTATAATTTTGCGGTTTGGTTAGCTGAGAGTCCGGCAGAGTTAAAAGGTGATACTTTGAGTGCGGCAGAGAAGTTTATAAAAAATCATTTAGTAAATAAGTAAACATTAAGAGTTGTGGTGTAGAATGATTAAAGAATGCAGATCCTTATTTTTGTATTAGTCCTATCAGTATTGATTTTGGTGCATGAGCTTGGTCATTTTGTGACGGCTAAGTTGATGGGGATGAGGGTAGAAGAGTTTGGTATTGGCTATCCTCCTAGAGCGGTGAAGTTGTTTAGGTGGCGAGGGACAGATTTTACTTTGAATTGGTTACCGTTTGGTGGTTTTGTGAGGATATATGGTGAGGAGTATGACAAAGATGCCGAAGGGCAAGGAATGTTTTGGCAGAAACCAAAGTGGCAGAGAGCGGTAGTGTTGTTGTCGGGAGTGATAATGAACTTTTTGTTGGGAGTAGTGTTGTTTGGAGTGGTCTATTCAGTGATAGGAATACCAGAGGTAACAGATAGGGTAAAAATTGGGGGAGTGGCTGAAGGTTCACCGGCAGAGATAGTGGGCATAGGAGAAGGTGATGTGTTGTTGTGGGGGGAGATAGAAGGTGAAAGAGTGGAATTTAAAGAAAGTGGTGATGTGATTAATTTAGTGGATGGGCATAAAGAAGAGGGGATTTTGTTTGGAGTGGAGAAAGTAGGTGGAGAAGTTGTGGAGTTTGAGATGGTAGCACGAGAGAGTCCACCAGAAGGAGAGGGATCGTTGGGGGTGATTTTGTCGATGGTGGAGATGGTGAAGTATCCTTGGTGGCAGATGCCATTTAGAGGGATAGTGATAGGTACAAAAGAGGCAGTGGCTTGGGGGAGAATGATTTTGATTGGTTTGGGAGATATGATGAGGGGGATTTTTGCTGGAGAAGGTGTTCCGGAAGGAGTATCAGGACCGATTGGGGTGTATCAGTTTAGTAGTCAAGCAGTGGAAAGGGGTTGGTTAGCGGTACTGCAGTTTACGGCGGTTTTTTCGATGAACTTGGCGGTGTTAAACATTTTACCGATTCCTGCTTTAGATGGAGGTAGAATTGTTTTTCTGGGTTTGGAGATGATTTTAGGACAAAAAAGAAAGAACAAGATTGAGGCAGCGGTAAACGGAGTAAGTATGCTGTTGTTGGTTGGTTTGTTGATTTTGGTGAGTATCAGGGATGTGGTGAGATTGTTGAACCCTTAAGGTTAGAAAGATATGATGGAGATAGTGAAAAATGACAAGTGTTTGTTTTGCCAAATTGCAGTGGGGGAGTCGCCGAGTAAGAAGGTTTGGGAGGATAAAAATTTCTTAGCAATAGAGAATAAGTATCCTCAGGCACCGGTACATGTTTTGGTTATGCCTAAGGAACATATAATAAAAGAAAAGGTGAGAGAGATAGAGGACGAGCAAAATAAGGTCTTTTGGGGTAAAATGATGGCAGCAGTTTTTCAAGTAGTAAAACACTTGGGTTTAGATAAGACTGGATATAAATTGGTAAATAACGGAGCTGGTTACAACCACTTTGAACACGAACACGTTCATGTTCTAGGGGGGAGTAAAGAAGAACCAGCCGGAAACACATAAAAGGAGGTGTCAAGTTAAATGGCTTTAGTAGTCAAGAGAAAAAAAGGACAAAGTCAACAACAAATGATTGGTGAGTTCAAACGTTTAACTTTCAACGATCCTGGTCTGGAAAAGGTCAAAGAGACCGCCCAGCAGGGATATGTTGGCAAGTCACGACGTAAACATGAGAAAAAGAAAGAGCTACAGAAAGAATTTGATAAGTTGAGACGTCGTCATAAAAGAGCAACAGGAAGGACAAAATAATGGCTTTAAAAGACCAGATTAGATCCGAGATGTTACAAGCTCAGAAAGAAGGTAAGGCTGATTTAGTCAGGACCTTAAAGTTTGTGTGGTCGGAGATAGGTTATGTTTTGATGGAGAACAAGGATAGTAAAAAAGAAGATGAGTTGATCCTGGGAGTGTTGAAGAAAGAAGCAAAAAAGAGAAAAGAGGCGATAGAGATTTTTGGTAAAGTAGGAGAAAAAGAAAGAGTAAAAGATAATGAGTTTGAGTTAAAAACAATTGAAGCATATCTACCCAAACAGATGGGTGAAGAAGAGGTAAAAAAGGAGATTGCCAAGATTGCTAAGGAAAGTGGGAAGAAGGGTGGAGTACTAATTGGTGAGGTAATGAAGGCATTAAAAGGAGAAGCTGATGGAGGTTTGGTAGCTAGAATTGTTAATCAGGAGTATGCCTAAAGAAAAAACTAAGGAAGGGTTAGATTTAAGAGTGGAGATAGTGGCGGATAGTCGGTATAAATTTGATCGTAAGCAGATAAGAGGAGCTGTAAAAAAATTACTAAAAGAAAAAGGGTTGTCGGGTAAGGTGATGGTGAGTGTGGCGGTGGTTGGAGAAAGAAAAATGAAGGAGTTGAAGAAAAAATATTTAGGAGAAGAAGGGGTGACTGATGTGTTGTCGTTCTGTCAGACAGAAGGTGAAGAGATGCCAGATATGGAGAATGGTTTGTTGTTGGGTGATGTGGTGGTGTGCTATCCAGAAGCAAAGAGACAAGCGGTTAGTTTTAAGAAGTTGTTGGATGATGAAATTGAGTTTTTAGTGTTGCATGGAGTGTTGCATTTGTTGGGAGTTCATCATGATTAAAAGATTGTAAAAAGAAAAGAAAAATCTTGATTTAATTGGTTAAAGAGGAAACGAAAGCAGAGATTGAATACATTTTTGCTATCTTGACAGGGGAGGAGGAAAAGCTTTAGGGTGAACTGTGAGCTATTATCAAAAGTATCGACCAAGTAAGGTAGTTGAGCTTGACTTAAAGAGTGTGAGAGATAGTCTGGCAGCTAGTCTGAAGTCTGGTGTTTTACCCCATGCATATCTTTTTGTTGGTCCAAGAGGGTCTGGTAAAACTAGTGCGGCGAGAATAATGGCGGCGGCGGTTAACTGCGAAAAGAATGAAAAAAAAGTAGCAGAGCCCTGTGCTAAATGTGATATTTGTTTAGATATTAGAGGGGGGAAAGCGGTTGATGTAATGGAGATGGATGCGGCTTCACATAGAGGAATTGATGACATCCGAGATCTAAGAGACAAAATTAAGTTAGCGCCGAGTAGATTGAGAAAGAAAGTGTATATCATTGACGAGGTGCACATGTTGACCAAGGAAGCATTTAATGCGCTGTTAAAGATTTTAGAGGAACCACCAAAGCATGTGATGTTCTTTTTGTGTACCACAGAGGAACACAAGGTACCTGAAACCATTGCTAGTAGGTGTACAAGGGTAGGATTCCAGAAGGCGAATGAAGAAGAGGTTCTAAGGTCTTTAAATAAGGCGATTAAAGGAGAAAAGATTGAGATTGGTAAAGAGGCAGTGAACTTTTTAGCTAAGTCAGTGGACGGAAGTTTTAGAGAAGGACATAAGTTGTTGGAGCAGTTAGTAAGTAATTTTAAAAATATTGGAGTTGAGGAAGTAAGAGGACTATTGGGGATGATAGGAAAGGATAGGGTAGAGGATTTACTGGATGCAGTAGAGGAGGGAGAGACGGGAAGAGTGGGAGAGATGATGATGGAGATGGAGGACAAGGGACTGGATGCAATTAACTTGTTAAGACAGTTACTAGAGTCAAGTAGAGAGAGATTAAGAGAAGCAGGGAAGGGTAAAGGAGAAGTAAAAGTATGGGCTGATTTGAGTGAAGAGTTAATTAAAGCGGCAGAGAGTTTGAGATTTTCACCGTTACCTTTTTTGCCGATAGAGTTGGCCCTGATGGAGGTTGGACTGGAAAGAAAAGAAGATAATGATGGTGGAGATACAGGTAAAAAAAAAGCGGTAAAAACTGAGGTTAAGAAGGAAAAGGAGATAAGAGAGATTGAGAAGATAGAGGAGAAGGTGGATCAGGTAGTGGAAGAAGCTAAGAAGGCGGTAAATGGTGCAGTTAAGGCAAGTTTGGGGCAGATAGAGGAAGAGTGGGGACAGTTGTTGAGTAATTTGTCACCTAAGTACAGATCTATTGCTGGATTACTACGTTCAGCTAGACCTAAACAGATGGAAGGTAGATATTTAACTGTGGAAGTGTTTTATAAATTCCATAAAGACCAGCTAGAGCAAGAGAGTAAGCGAAAAGTAGTAGAAGAAGTGGCTAATAAGCTGTGGGGTCCAGTAGCATTGAAGTGTGTCTTGGGTGAGAAACCAGGTTTGGTGGTTGAAACAGTGGCGGTGAGTGAAGTAGAAAATAAAGCGGAAGAGGAGATAGTTAAAGCGGCAGAGGACATTTTTGGTTAGAGAAAGTTTACAAAGATAAGGTTTGCAGGTATAGTGAGGTTGTTAAGAATTTAAGTTTAAATATGGCTAATTTCGGACAAATTGGATCAAAAGGTGCAGCGGCTGCTAAGTTGGCAATGTTGCAGAGAAAGATCACTAAAAAGAAGATTGAGTTTGAGGATGATGACATCAGAGTGGTTGTAACTGGAGATGGTAAGTTGAAGAAAATGGAGATTGATGGTGAAGATGCCAGAAGAGTGGTTAAGGTGGTAAATGAAGCAATAGGTAAAGCCCAGAAGTGGTCTGCAGAAGAGATGAAGGGAATGATGGGAGATCTGAGTAAGATACTGCAATAAACCATGAAATCAATAAGGCCTGTACAGAAAGTTATTGATGCCTTTGAAGCATTGCCCGGGATTGGACCAAAGTCAGCAGCTAGGTTGGCATATTACTTACTGCATGTGCCTCAGGAGAAGATGGATAAGTTTGCTAAAGCCTTGGAAAATTTAAAAAGAGACACTAAAGAGTGTGCAGTTTGTTTTAATATTGGTGAAGATGATCTATGTCCTATTTGTGAAGATGGGGAGAGAGATAAACAGATAATTTGTGTAGTAGAGAAACCTTTGGATTTACTGGCTTTTGAGAAGGCTGATGGATATAACGGAGTCTATCATGTTCTGGGAGGAGTGATCAGCCCCTTATCAGGGATTGGTCCAGAGGAGTTGAGAATATCTGAGTTGGTAGAAAGAACTAAAGGAGGGAAGGTGAAGGAGATAATTTTGGCGACTAACCCAACTATGGAAGGTGAAGCAACGGCTATGTATATTACTCATAAGATAAAGGAAAAGATGGGGGAGAAGGTAAAGATTAGTAGGATAGGTCGGGGTTTACCAACAGGGGCAGATGTGGAGTATGCAGATGGTCAGACCTTGAGTCGTGCACTTGAGGGTAGAAAAGAAGTTTAAAGAAGAATATATTTAAGGTATATGGATAACGGAGGTGTTGCCACTCAGGTGGTAAAGGAAATCAAGAATCTAGGAGAAGAGACTGGTAAACAGTTAAGTAAAGCTGGTGAGCAGGTTGTGAAAGGAACGGTGGAAGAGTTGTTTGGAGGAAATGTGCAGGTAACTGGAGAAGAACAAGTTCCGGTGATGAGTGAGGTGGAAGAGTTTAAACAAAGGAAAGAGGCTGAGAATGTGGTGGGTCTAAAGAGAGTAAGAAGTCAGTTAGAGAACTATAGACAGTGGCAGAAACAACTTAAAGAAGAGTTGAAAGATGAAGGGAAAATAAAAGAAGAGCAGGTTAAGGTGACAAAAAAGGAAGAGAAGAAGAACGTAGTGAAAGATTTTTGGGGGAAGTTAATTAGTAGAAATAGAAGTAAGTATGCGGGAACAGGAGAGGTGGTTAAGGCACACAATTAGGATTAAGGTTTTGATAGAATAAGAGAAGATGAAGTTGTTTAATTCGCTAACAAGACACGTAGAAGAGTTTGAACCTAGAGAAAAAGGAAAAGTGGGGATGTATACCTGTGGTCCAACGGTGTACCACTTGCCAACGATTGGTAACTGGAGAACTAATGTTTTGTCTGATTTACTTAAAAAAAGTTTTAAGTATTTAGGGTATGAAGTGAAGTCGGTAATGAACTTGACGGATGTGGGTCACTTGGTTAGTGATGGTGATGAGGGAGAGGATAAGCTGGAGAAAGCGGCTAAAAAAGAAGGTAAGGATGCTTGGGAGATGGCTGAGTTTTATATTAAAGACTTTAAGAAAGGAATGAATAAGTTGAATATAGAAACACCGGAAGTACTACCCAGGGCGACAGAGCACATTAAGGAACAGATTGAGTTGATAAAGAAGATTGAAGAAGCAGGTTTGACGTATAAAACGAGTGATGGAGTTTACTTTAATGTGGAAGAGTATGAGAAAAAGGGGAGTGAGTATGGAGTGATGTCTAGTTTAGATCAGATTAAAGAAGGGGTTCGGGTGGAGGTGAATAAAGAGAAGAAGGATCCAAGAGATTTTGCTTTGTGGAAGTTTTCTAGAGAAGGAGAGAAACGACAGATGGAGTGGGAGAGTCCATGGGGAGTAGGTTTTCCTGGTTGGCACATTGAGTGTTCAGCGATGAGTATGAAGTATCTAGGAGAACAGTTTGATGTTCATGTGGGCGGAGAAGATTTAATGAGTACTCACCATCCTAATGAGGTGGCTCAGGCAGAAGCGGGTACGGGTAAGAAACCAGTGGTTAAGTACTGGTTGCACGGTGCGTTTTTGTTGGTTGATGGAGGCAAGATGGGGAAGAGTTTGGGAAATGCGTATACTTTGGAGGATATTGAGAAGAAGGGTTTCAGTGCTTTGGATTTACGTTATTTTTATCTAACCGGTCATTATCACAAACAGTTGAATTTTAGTTGGGAAGCTTTGGAAGCGGCTAAAGAAGCAAGACTAAAGTTAAAGAGATTGGTTACTGGTTGGAAGGATGAAGAAGGGGAGAAGAGAGGGGAGAAAGTTAAGGAATGGGAAGAGAGGTTTAAGCAAGCACTAGAGAATGATTTACAGATGCCTCAAGTATTAGCAGTGGTATGGGAGATGAGTAAAAATGAAGAGTTAAGTGGAGTAGAGAAGTTGTTTTTGATCACAAAATTTGATCAATTACTGGGACTAGGTTTGGTGGAGAAAAAAACCGAAGAGATACCGGTAGAGATTTTAGGTTTGGTGGAGAAAAGAAACAAAGCAAGAGAAGAGAAAAAGTGGGATGAGGCGGATAAAATGAGGGAAGAGATAGAAAAAAAAGGATATAAGGTTTTGGATGGTGAAAAAGGGGTTAAAGTAGAGAAGGTCTAAGTTTTTTCAGCTATTTTTCAGGTAAGGAGGTATAATTAAGAGGATGAAAATACTGGTAGTAGAAGATGAACATAGAATTGCCAATTCAATTAAAAAAGGATTAGAACAAGAAGGTTGTGTAGTGGATGTGGCTTATGATGGTGAAACTGGGTTTGATTTGGCTTCTACGGGTGATTATGAAGTTATTGTGTTGGACTTGATGTTACCGAAGATGAATGGGATAGAAATTTGTGAGAAGTTGAGAGAAGAAGAGAAGGTGCAAACGCCGGTATTAATGTTGACGGCTAGAGGAGAGTTGGAGGATAAGGTAAAAGGATTCAGGGCTGGTGCAGATGATTACCTGGTTAAGCCATTTGCTTTTGTTGAGTTGTTGGTTAGAGTGAGAGCCTTGTCGAAGAGGCCAAAAAATAGTTTGGGTGAAGTACTTAAGGTGGGAGAGTTGAGTTTGGATAGGGGTAAGTTTGAGGCTAAAAGAGGAGAGAGAAAAATTGATTTGTCGAAGAAAGAGTTTGGTTTGTTGGAGTACTTGATGAGAAATGTTGGCAAGGTGATGAGTAAGGAGCAGATAATTAATCAGGTGTGGAGCTATGAAGCTGATGTGTTACCCAATACGGTGGAAGTATACATGGGATACTTGAGAAAAAAGATTGATAAAAAAGAAGAAAAGCCTTTGTTAAAAACCAAAAGAGGCTTTGGATATAAAATTGAAGAATAATGTTTAAAGAAGCAAGAATAAAGTTAACCATTTGGTATGTAGTTATTACCCTGATGATTACTGGGAGTATGAGCCTGTTAATTTATAGAGGAACAACTCAGTTGTTGGAACATAGATTTGAGGCGATTGGGGGCAGGTTTAGGAGTAATATTGGAGCTCCGGCCTTGAAGCAAAGATTGTTGAGTGAGGCAGAAGAGTTAGATGTTGATTTAAAGGAAATAAAGAGAGGGTTGGTGAGTAGTTTGTTAGTGTTGAATGGCTCAGTATTGTTTTTAGTGGCGATAGGAGGATATATTTTTGCTGGTGAGGTACTGGATCCGATCAGGAAAAATCATGAGAAAGAGAAGAGGTTTGTGGCTGATGCTTCTCATGAGTTGAGAACACCGTTGACGGCGTTGATAACGGGGGTGGAGGTAGCTTTGAGAGATAAAAAGATAAGTAAAAGTGAGGCGGTGAAGGTGCTGGAAGAGAACTTGGAGGATTTAGAAAGATTAAAGAGTTTAAGTGATCGTTTGTTAAGTTTGTCGAGGACTGAAGAAGGAATAGAGTTAAAAAAGAGTTGGTTGGAGGTGGGTGGAAGTTTAGATGAAGCAGTCAAGATGATGAAGATAATGGCTAAGGAAAAAGGAGTGGAGATGGAGGTGGTTAAGACTGGGAAGGCTAAAGTAAAGGCTGACAAGGAGTTATTGAGTGAGTTGTGGACGATTTTATTGGACAATGCGGTTAAGTACAGCAGGAAGAAGGGAAGAGTGGTGGTAAAAATGGCACCATTTAAGACAGGAGTAAGGGTGGAAATTGAGGATGAGGGTAAAGGAGTGGGTAAGAAAGATTTACCTCATGTGTTTGAGAGATTTTATCGAGCTGATAAGGCTAGAGGTAAGGATGGTTTTGGTTTGGGATTAGCTTTAGCTAAACAGATTGTGGAGAGACATGGAGGAACAATTAGTTTGGAGAGTGAGGGAGGAAAGGGGACAAAAGTTAAGGTGTTTTTGCCTAAGGAGTAAATTTCAGGTATTTCTCAGATTAAAGGATTAGATTAGATCAAGACAGTTGAAAGACTGTTATTTTAAATTAAAAATGTAGCCAAAAATGGAAAAGAAAAAGAAACAGAAACAAAAATTAAATTGGAAAAAATGGTTGTTGGTTGGTGTAGGAGCAGTAATTTTATTGGTTGGGGGAAAGTATTTATTGATGAGAAAACAAATAGGTGATCGTAGTAGAGCATTTGAGGTACAGCGAGAGGTAATGATTGATTACTGGAAAGAACAGGGTTTAAGTGATGAGGAAATTGCAGAAAAGATGATAGAAGAAAGGTCAATGACTGGGGAAAGACCGGAAGGAATGGAAAGACCTGCAAGTAGTTCATTTTTAAGAATGGTAGGTGGTGGTAGAGGATTGCATTAATAGAAAATAATAATAAAGAAAAAAACAATGAAAAAAGTATTTGAAAAAATAAAACAGTTTTACAGTTGGTTTAAACAGGCTTCTTTAATGAAGAAGGGGTTGTTAATTTTGGGTTTAATTTTGTTAATTTGGGGAGGAAGTAGTTTATTTTTGGGTGGCGATGAGGTAAGTTATCAAACAGAGAAGGTAGAGAAGGGGATGATTGTAAAGACGGTATCGGAAACTGGAGAAATATTGAGTAGTAATAAGACAGAGGTTTTGTCTAGTGCTGGAGGAATTGTGACAGAAATTTATGTTGATAATGGTGATGTGGTGAATAAAGGTGATGCTTTGTTTAAGGTAGAGGGAACAGCAAGTGAAGAAGAGAGAGTAGGAGCTTATGCTAGTTATCTATCAGCTAAGAATAGTTTGGCTTCAGCAGAGACGAGTTATTATACTTTACAGGCGAGTGCTTTTGCGGCTAATAGTCAGTTTATTAATGATGCAGTAGCTAGGGAGTTGGACGGGACAGATCCAACTTATATTCAGCAAAATGCTACTTGGTTGGCAGCGGAAGCAAAGTATAACAATCAGGCTGGGGTGATTGAAGCAGCTAGGATGAGTTTAAGTAAGGCTTGGTTAGCTTATGAAGGAGTGGTTGGAGGAGTGGTTAAGGCAACTACTAATGGTGAAGTGGCTAATTTAGGTATTTTTGTGGGAGAACAAGTAGACACAACTACGATGGCTTTGGTGGTTAAAAGTGGAGGAGATATGCGGGTGAAGTTGGCCTTGGGTGAGAGTGATATCTTAGAGTTAAAAAGTGGTCAAGTGGCTAAGATTGAGGTGGATGCTTTGGATGAAATATTTGATGGCAAAGTAGAAAGAGTAGATGAAGTGGGTACGGTGGAGTCAGGATTGGTGAGTTATTATGTCTATTTATCTATGAGTGATGTAAGCGAGATGTTGAGGCCAGGGATGACGGTACAGGTAGATATTGAAGTGTCTAGAAAAGAAGATGTTTTAGTGGTGTCGAGTGCGGCGATTAAGACTTACCAAGGAAGTCAGGCGGTTCAGATGATGAGAAAAGACTTAGATGAGCCTATTTATGTTCCAGTAGAGGTGGGTATTGAAGGGGACACAATGGTAGAGATAGTTAAAGGATTGGAAGAAGGTGATGTGGTTGTTTTGAGTAGTAGTGGAGTAAGTACGAGTAGTAGTTCCACTAATGGGGGAATGATGGGTGGGGGAATGATGAGGTAAAGATGAATAAAAAAGAAACGGTTATCCAGTTTGAAGATATTAGAAAAACCTACATAACTGGTCCGGTTAAGTATGAGGCGTTGAAAGGTATAAATTTTAAGATTAAAAAAGGAGAGATGGTGGCAATTATGGGGCCTTCTGGGAGTGGTAAGTCAACGATAATGAATATTGTGGGAGCTTTGGATGTGCCCAGTTCGGGTAAGTATTTACTTAAAGGTAAAGATATTGCTCATTATGGTGAAGACGAGTTGGCTGAGGTAAGAAATAAGGAAATAGGTTTTATTTTTCAGTCATATAATTTGTTACCCAGAACAACGGTGTTAAAAAATGTGGAGAGACCGATGATGTATTCAGGTGTAAAAGCAGATGAAAGAAAGAAGAGGGCAATGAAAAGTTTAAGTGAAGTAGACGTTGATGATAAGGCGGAGAATTTATCTAATCATTTGTCTGGTGGACAGATACAGAGAGTAGCTATTGCCAGAGCTTTGGTAATGGAACCGGCAATTTTATTAGCAGATGAGCCAACGGGTAACTTGGATACCAAGACGGCTAAAGAGGTGATGGAGTTTTTTATTAAATTAAACAAAGAAAAGGGGAGTACTGTGGTGGTGATTACTCATGATGTGGAGATAGCAGAATTTGCCGAAAGAATAATATATATAAGAGATGGATTGATAGAGAAGGATGAGATTAATAATAGAAAAAGAAAGTAATGGATATTGAAGAGTTGTTTAATCTAGCCATAGAAGCACTGAAGGGGAATATAGCCAGGACGTTACTGACGATGTTGGGAGTAATTATTGGTATTGCTTCAGTGATTGCGATTATTTCCCTAGGTCAAGGTTCAACCCAGTCGGTGGTGGATCAAGTTAATTCTTTTGGGGTGAATGTGTTGACTGTGTCTCCTGGTAGGGTACAAAGAATGGGAGGGGGAGGTTCAACGGTGGACACTTTAACGATGGAAGATGGTGAGGCTGTTAGTAAACTAAGTAACGTAGAGGCAGTTAGTGGTGAGATGAGCAGATCAAAAACATTAACGGTTGATGGTGAGAGTACCTCGGCTTCGGTTAAAGGAGTGGAAGCAAGTTATGTAGAGATTAAGAGTTTGGATTTTGATGCTGGTATTTTTTTTAGTGAGGGTCAGGTAGGTAGTAATTCAAAAGTAGCTGTATTGGGAGATACGGTAGTAGAGGATTTATTTGGAGAGGAAGCAGAGTTTTATGCTGTGGGAGAAACTGTAAGAATTGATGGTAAAACTTTTAAGATAATGGGGGTGATTAGTGATAGTGGTGAGGTGTTGGTACCGATTAGTACAGCAGAGAATGTTTTATTTGGTCAAGATTACTTAAATAGTTTGAGTGTGCAGATTGAGAATGGAGATTTGATGAGTCAGACTGAAGAGGAGATTGAGTCTTTGTTGTTAAAGAGACACGATATTGAGGATGTAAATGAGGCTGATTTTAGTTTGAGGAGTTCTGAGGCAATGTTAGAGACAGTTAATGAGATGACGGGAACATTGGTTACCATGTTGTCAGGAATTGCGGCAATTTCCTTGTTGGTGGGAGGAATTGGGATTATGAATATTATGTTGGTGACGGTGACAGAGAGGACGAAAGAAATTGGTTTGTTAAAGGCAATTGGGGCTAAGAGGCAGGATATTTTGACACAATTTTTAATTGAAGCAGTGGTGTTGACTTTGGTGGGAGGAATAATAGGTTTGGTTTTAGGTATGGGTTTGGCTTATTTAGGTTCAATGTTAATGGGTGTTCCTTTTGTGGTGAGTGCTTCCTCGGTTTTTTTAGCTGTGGGTGTATCAATGGGAGTTGGAGTTTTGTTTGGTTGGTATCCAGCTAACAAGGCTTCTAGATTAAGTCCAATTGATGCTTTGAGATATGAGTAAGAGACAGTTGAGGTAAGATAAGAGAGATGAAAAAGTATTTTAAAAGTAGAAATAAACGTTTGAGGTTGCCCGTATTTTTTCCTGATGCAACCAGGGCCGTGGTAAAAAGCTTGGATTTTAAGGATGTGGAAGAGAGTAAAACACCAGGTGTGTTGGTAAATACTTTTCATTTGTATCAACAGATGGAGCACAAAACTTTAGAGAAGGCTGGAGGAATAAGAGAGTTTATGGGTTGGCAGGGAGGAGTAATCTCGGACTCGGGTGGATTTCAGGTGATGTCTTTGGTGAAAGGTAAGGAAAAAATGGGGAAGGTGGTAGATAGAGGAGTGGTATTTAAAGTACCAAATAGAAAGAGAGAATTGTTTACTCCGGAAAAATCAATTAAGTTTCAGATGAAGTTGAAAGCAGATATGGTGGTGGTGCTGGATGATTTTACTGAGCCTAAAGCAACTGAAGAACAGGCAAGAGAGTCGGTGGAGAGAACAATAAACTGGGCGAGGAGATCAAAGATTACTTTTGAGAAAGAGTGTGAGAGGTTGAATTTAAGCAAGAAAGATAAACCCTATCTATTGGCAGTAGTTCAAGGAGGGAAGTATCAAGACTTAAGGAAAGAGTGTGTAGAGAGATTGGTAGAGATTGGCTTTGATGGTTTTGGCTATGGAGGTTGGCCAGTGAATATGAAAGGTGAGTTTGATATGGAGACGGCGAGGACGATATCAAAGAATGCCCCAGAAGAGTACTTACTTTATGGTTTGGGAATAGGGAAACCGGAAGACATCATTAGGTGTGCCAGATTGGGTTATGACATTTTTGATTGTGTGTTGCCGACCAGAGATGCCAGGCATGGGAGGTTGTATGTGTGGAAGAAAGGGAGGAAGATCGATGAGAAAGGTGGGTTTTATGAGTACTTGAATCCAAGAAAAGGTAAGTTTAAGGCTGATTTGGGGAAGATAGACGAGGAGTGTGATTGTCAGGTGTGTCAGAGATACTCCAGAGCATATTTACACCATTTGTTTAAGATTAAAGAGATGACGGCTATGAGATTGGCTTCAGTACATAATCTGAGATTTTATAGTCGATTGATGGAAGAGTTGCAAAATGAAAAACAAAGGAGATAGAGGATTACCTCCCTTGTTGGTTTTTAAGTGTTAAATAGGTTTAAGCTTTTAAAGCTTGAAGAGAAAGTCTGGCAGGAATCTTGATTTCAAGTACATCAGCAACCTCTCTGATGTCTGCCAAGATTTTTTTTAGACGATCTTTCTTGTCGGGGTAGTCACCAAGGAAACAGGATACTTGATTATTCGGATCTGAGTGTTCAAGTAACAGGCTGTATATGCCCGGTTTGGAGTGAATGTCCTTGGTTTTTCTCCAGGTAAGCAAGGTGTTCGGGGTAATTCTTAGTTCTGTTTCAGTTGTTGTATCTGAGTTAGAAACTGACATGATCCTCCTGTAAGGTGAGTAAGTAGTTTACCTATAAAATTAATGTTCTTAAAAACTAGAGTAGATTATAACAAAAATGAAGTTTAGAAAAAACTAAACAAGGGAGATAGAGGATTACCCCCTTGTTTATTTAGAGCAAAAAACGGGTCAGATAAAGAGATTTTTGGGCAGTTTAATACCAACTCGAGAAGTAGCTTCCCTGATGTCTTTAAGATGAATTTCCTGTTTAACTTGTTTGGGATTGTAGTCACCAAAATATATTGAGCGTATCTCTTTGGTGTTGCCTGGTGAACGGTAGAAGAGGGTTAGGTTGTTCATGGCAGTTTTTTTGCTGTCGTTTTTTGAAGTTAACCATCTGATACAGATATTCTCATCTGGTTTTAATTCTGGTTTGAACTGTTCTGCAAAAAGAATTACTGGTAATTTTCCTCCGGACAGGATAGCAGTGAAGAGACCAATGGTAGTTCCGGTAGCTGATGACATATTACCTCCAGAAAGAATAAGGATGGATGGACATTACCTATTTCAGAGTGCTAGGAGAGTGATTATATCAAAAGATGTTATAAGATGCTTTTAAAGGTAAAAAAGATGTTTTTTTAGATTTATTATCTGACCATTTCTAAACAGAACACCCTCCTTTTTAAGTAAAAGTTCTTTTTGCTTGATTTTTTCCCCTTTAGTTTGACCAGAGAAACCGCCAAGTTGTCCGTTTGATTTAATGACACGATGACAGGGGACTTGAGGAGCAAATGGATTTTTTCTTAAGGCTTGGCCAATAGCTTGATAGGCATGAGTATTGAGAGCATGAGCAATCTCTCTGTAGGTGGTGATCTTGCCGAATGGAACTTGACTGGTCAGATCATAGACCTTGCTTTCAAAGTTGGTAGGCATGGTTTAATTTTAGAGTATTGATTAAGGTGAGGGGTATAATGATGAATATGGGTTTAGATGTAGAGTTTGAGTTATTTATGGTTAATAAGATAGAATCGTGATAATGAGATTTTTGGAGTCGATGCGTAAAATTCCGGAAGAGGCAATATCTTTTATGGGAGAGTGTGGGGCTGAGCAAGAAATCAAGGATTTTAAGGAAGGGGTGTATTATGGCGTTGTAAAAAATGTGGAGGTGGTTAATCAGCTCCAGAATCCCGATGTTAATATGATTGTAGAAAAATATGGTGAAATTAGAGATGGAGAGGCTGCTGAAAGGTTTGGGGCAAGAAATTTAGCTGAGTATAGTTATTGGTCCTGGAGAAGTTGTGGTATAGCTAATGTGGCAACGATAATGAGAGCAGAAAATGTTTCTAAGGGAGAAAGTCTGTTTGATTTAGTACAAGAAGGTTTACAAAGAAGAGGGTATGCATATAGGAATAAGTGGGGTAGAACTGATGTGGGGTGGAAACATGAAGTATTGGTGGGCATGTTAGAGGAAAGGGGTCTAGAATCTCGGAGGAGATCAGGAGTTGGTTCAAAAGAGTTGATAGCTACGGTAGGAAGAGGTGATTATGCTATTGCATCGGTAAAAAGTGAAACCGGTGGACACATGATTTTGATTAAAGGAGTTGTAAAAATAGATGGTAATTGTATGTTGTTAATCGATGATCCATATGCAATAGCGCCAGATAGTGGGAGAAATACGTGGGTTGATGAGGGGTATTTAGAGCAAAATTATTTGGGAACAATAATTGAGGTCAAACAAAAAGAAATTGGAGTTGGTGGTGCATATATATGTATTAATCCAAAATTATCAACAACAACATGAACTACGGAGAAGCAGGAGTGGTCAAAGTAGTATATAGACAGGCTCGATGGGAAGCAGCTAAAGCCTGGTTAAAGGTTCATGATGATGTGGATGTGGTGGGAATAACCGGTAGTGTTGGTAAAACTACGACAAAAGAAATTATTGGACAAGTATTGTCTGGTCAATTTGAGTCAACTATTACTAAAGATAATTATGATCCAATATTTAATCTTCCATTAACAACCCTAAGTATTCGTGATGAGGAAAAATTTGTGGCAGAGATGGGAGTGGATGGTTGTGGTCAAATGGATCAGTATTTGGATTTAATGACACCAAGAGTGGGGGTAATAACGAAGTTTTCTTTAGCCCATGCCGACAAGGATCATCTGGGGAGTTTAGAGGGGTTGATTGAAGAGAAGAGTAAGTTAATTAAAGCTTTGCCCCCGCATGGTTGGGCAATATTGAATGGTGATGATGAGTTGGTGCGACAATTGGGAAATGAGACAAAAGCAAGTGTGATGTTGGTGGGTTTTGATAAAAATAATGATTTAAGAATTACTGATTACAAGTTAGTAAAGGGAGATTTACCAAAAAGTTGTTTTACAGTTAATTATGGATTTGGCGAGAAAATATTCGAGATAGGTTTGTTGGGCAGACATAATGTATTTTTAACAACTATTGGGGTGGGTGTTGGAATGGTGATGGGTATGAGTTTAGATACCATAAAAGAAAGAGTGGATGAACTAAAGCCTGTAAAGGGTAGATTATATCCAGAGTATATAAAAGGACGGTTGGTGATTGATGATACTTATAATGCAAGTCCGGAGGCGGTTAAGGCGGCTATTGATGTTTTGGTTGAGTTGGATTCTAAAAATGGAACATTGGTTTTAGGTGATATGTTGGAGTTGGGAGAGCTTAGTGATAAGGAGCATCGTCAAGTGGGAAGATATGCTTTTGAAAGAGGTGTTCGGAGATTAGGGGTGTATGGAGATGAGGCAAAGTTAACAGCAAGAGAGTTTAAGACTATGGGAGGAGAGGTGATGGTGGCAGAGAGTCATGAGGAACTGTCAGGATGGATAAGAGATACAGAGAGTGAAGTAATATTGGTTAAGGGTTCGAGAGGTATGATGATGGAGAGGGTGATAGAGGGATTAAGGTAGGGTGGGGTATAATGACAGGCATGAGTTTATCCGTCGGCATTGTCGGCTTACCTAATGTAGGGAAGTCGACCTTATTTAATGCTTTACTCCAGAAACAGCAAGCCTTAGCGGCCAATTACCCTTTTGCAACGGTAGATCCGAATGTGGGAGTAGTGCCGGTGATGGATGAGAGACTAGAAAAGTTGGCTGAGGTGGTGAAGACAGAGAAGATTGTGCCGGCAACGGTGAATTTTATAGATATTGCTGGTTTGGTCAAGGGGGCACATAAAGGAGAAGGGTTGGGGAATAAGTTTTTGGCTCACATTAGAGAGGTGAACCTGATTTGTCATGTTTTACGTAGTTTTGAGGATAAAGATGTGGTGCAGACGGGTAGTTTAGATGCAGTAGAAGATTTTTTGACGGTAGAAACAGAGTTGCAGTTAGCTGATTTGGCTAGTTTGGAAAAACAAAAAGAAACAAAAGGAAAAGTAAGTCGAGAGGAAGAAAAAAAATGGGAAGTGGTGAAGAAGATAAAGAAGGCTTTGGAAGAAGGAGTATCTGCTAGAGAAGTGGAGTTGGGTAAGGAAGAAGAGGTGTTGAGTAAAGAATTATCTTTGTTAACAGCCAAGCCGGTACTGGTGGTTATAAACGTGGGAGAAGAAGAGATTAAAAAAACGGATGGGGTGGTGGAAGAGATGGTGAAAAAGATGAAGGAAAAGGGGATTAATATAAAAGAGGAACAGGTGGTGGTGATTTGTGCCAAGATGGAGGAGGATTTGAGTAATTTTAAGGGTGAGGAAAAGAAGGCGTATTTAAAGGAGATGAGGGTAGAAGAGGCAGGTTTGGAACAATTAGTTAGAAAAGCTTACTCCCATTTAGGTTTGATTAGTTTTTTAACGGCAGGTGAGAAAGAGGTGCGAGCCTGGACAGTAAGGCAAGGAGCTAAGGCACCGGAGGCGGCAGGGGTGATTCATTCTGATTTTGAGAATAAGTTTATCAAGGCTAAGATATGCAGTTTTGATGATTTTATAGCCGAAAATGGTTGGAAAGGTGTGGCAGAGAAGGGAAAAATGAGATTAGAAGGTAAGGAGTATGAGATGAAAGAAGGTGATGTGGTGGAGTTTATGGTGGGAAGTTGATTGATTTAGATGATGCAATAAAGAGAGTTTTGTAGTAAAATTACGCCTGTTATGGCAACCAAGAAAGTAACCAATAAGAAAGAAGAAGCTGTCAGGCGATATGAGTTGATAGCAATTTATCCTTTGAGTGAGAATGAGATTGTAGTAGAGAAGGACTTGGGAGAAAAATGTGCCAAGTGTGGTTTTGAGGTAGTCGAGGTAGATAAGTGGGGAGTAAAGTCTTTGTCTTACGATATAAAAAAGGAGAATAAAGGATATTATTTACGTTTCATATTAGAAAAAGGAGATGTTCCTGCTTTAGAAAAAATATTGAAAATTGATGATAAAATATTAAGGTATCTATTAATAAGAGAAATTTAAGTATGAGTTCAAAAAGTTTAAACAAAGTGATGTTAATTGGTAATTTAACCCGTGATCCTGAGTTAAAGTACACCCCTCAAGGCACAGCAGTGTGTACCTTTGGTGTAGCAACTAATAGAGAGTGGACTGATTCTTCTGGTCAAAAAAAAGAGGATGCCCAGTTTCATCGTTTAGTATCTTGGGGTAAGTTGGCTGAGATTTGTGCCGAGATTTTAAATAAGGGTCGAAAAGTATACATTCAGGGTAGACTACAGACTCGCAGTTGGCAGACAAATGAAGGTCAAGATAGACAGTCTACTGAAGTGGTGGTCGACGAGATGATTGCTCTAGGTGCTCCAAGAGGTAGGAGTGGTCAGGGAGATTTTGTTGATGAAAATTTTGGTGTTCCAGCACCTAAGACTACTGAAGTCAATGAGGATGTGTTTAATCCCGAAGGTGAAGTGGTAGAAAAAGCTAAGAAGACCACGAAGAGTCCAGCAAAAGACAGTAAAAAAGAGGCTAAACAAGCCGATGTTAATGATGATATTCCTTTCTAAAGATGAGAAAGAAAATAGTTCGTAAAAAACCAAGAAAGAGTAATAAGCCATGTCCTTTTTGTGTAAACAAAACAGAACCCAGCTTTAAAGATTTAGAAACCTTAAAGGTTGGTTTGTCGAATAAAATGAGGGTAGTGTCAAGAGTTTATACGGGTGTGTGTCAAAAACACCAGAGAAGATTGGCGAAAGAGATCAAAAGGGCAAGACATTTAGCCTTGATTCCCTTTGTACAAAAGAGCTAATTGATGTAAAGTTAGATAATGAATTTGAAAAAAGTACGCGGAGTACTACTTATAATCCTTTTTGGCCTGGTAACTAGTGTGGTTGGTTTTAAGCTGGGTGAAAGACAGTCTGAGGTAAAATGGCGAAGAATAATGGGTGATAGTGGAGAAGTAGATTTGTCTTTGATGTGGGAGGTGTGGAGTAGGTTAGACAAGAGTTATTTACATAGTGATGAGATTGAGAAGGAGAAGATGGTGTTAGGAGCTATTTCTGGCTCAACAGCCGCTTTAGATGATCCATACACATCTTTTTTACCCCTAGAAGAGAATGATAGATCCAAAGAAGACTTGTCAGGAGAGTTTAGTGGTATTGGAGTACAGCTGGGTTATGTTGATAATACTTTGGCGGTGATGGCTCCTTTAGCTGATCATCCGGCTATAAAAGCTGGGGTGATGGCAGGAGACTTAATTTTAGGAATTAAAGATGAGGCTGCTGAAGTGGATGTAGACACAAATGGTATGAGTTTGAGTGAGGCGGTTAACTTGATTAGAGGAGAAGTGGGAACAGAGGTGATATTGACGATTTATCATGAAGGAGATGGGGCGAGTAAAGAAGTAAGTTTAATAAGAGATGTAATTGAGATTTCTTCGGTGGAGGTAGAGTTTGTGGGTGAAGGAAATAGAGTAGCCTGGTTGAGAGTGTACAAATTTGGAGAGAAAACATTACCTGAGTGGAATGAGTCTGTGGATGAGATCCTGAGTCATGGAGTAGATGGAGTGGTGGTTGATTTTAGAAATAATCCAGGAGGGTATTTACAAAGAGCAATTGATTTAGCTAGTGAGTTTATTCCTTCAGGAGTGATTGTGCAGCAAAAGGGTAAGTTAGGAGTAGATGAGTTTAGTGTTAATCGTCGAGGTAGATTGATTGGAGTACCGGTGGTGGGATTGATAAATAAAGGTTCAGCTTCAGCTTCAGAGATTATGGCAGGTGCCTTGAGAGAGAGGTTGGAGATTAGTTTGGTGGGTGAGAACTCTTTTGGTAAAGGAACGGTACAGGAGGCTCAGGAATTGCCTGGTGGTGGTGGTTTGCACGTAACTATTGCTGAGTGGTTGTTGCCCTCAGGTAAGAACATTCATGGTGATGGTTTAGCTCCGGATGTAGAGATAAAGGACGACTTAAGTACAGAGGAAGACGAGCAGTTACTGAAAGCGATAGAAACGTTAGGATACTAAGATTTTACTTATCTTCTGGAGAGTTTAAGGACTTGATGGTGGTGGTGAAGACATCTTCTAAAGAACCTTCCATGATGTCTTTTAGGTTGTGCCAACTTTTTGAAAAACGATGATCGGTGAGACGATTTTGAGGGAAGTTGTAGGTTTTGATCTTTTCAGCTCGCATACCGCGACCAATGGCTTGAGAACGCTTGTCTTTAAGATTCTGTAAACGTTTGATTTCTTGTGCCTGCCAGAGACGAGATCGGAGTAGGTCTAGAGCAATTTCTCGGTTACGTTGTTGGCTTCTTTCTTGACGGACAGAGATAACAAGTTGAGAAGGGATGTGAGTAAGACGGACAGCGGTACTGACTTTGTTAACGTTTTGTCCACCTGGTCCACCAGCTCGACTAAATTTCCATTCAAGATCAGAGTCTTTGATTTCAACTTGGTTGGGTTTGAGTTCAGGAAGAACGGCTACACTGGCGGTTGAGGTATGGACTCGACCTTGTGATTCGGTGCTAGGAACCCTTTGAACTCGGTGAACACCAGATTCAAATTGAAAGGTTTGATATGAACCGTAAGGCCAGTCAGATTTCTTTGGTTTGGTGATCTTGATTACGTGTTCGTCTAACGGCTCTACGTTAAAGTCGTGATTGTTGGCAAAACGGGTGTACATACGAAGAATGTCTTCTGAGAATATCTTAGCCTCTTCACCACCAGCGGCCGATCTGATTTCTATAATGGCGGGGGAGTCGTCATAAGAAGAGGTGTTATCAGTAGAGTCTTTCTTTTTAGAAACGGGAATGGGTTGTTCAAGCTGTTTTATTTGTTTTTCCAGTTTAGAAATTTCTTCTTGGGCCAAGGTTTTCATTTCTGGATCTTGGAGAAGGGGACGATGCTGGGCAAGTTGATCTTGTAAGCGTTTTATTTCTGTCTGGAGATAGGCTGGTTTCATGGTTAAGTTTAAAAGAGAAACCTACTTTGATTTAGTAGGGGTAACGACGAGCATTTCTTTAAGACTTTTTGCTTGGGTATTTTCTTTTTTAGGATCTTTTTTCTTGTCTTTCTTTTGATATTTAACTGCTTTTTGTCTTTTAGCCATAAATTTGTCTACACGACCCAAGGTGTCGATGTAGCGCATCTTACCAGTGAAAAAAGGATGACAGGCAGAACAAATATCTACTTTAATTTCAGGTAAGGTAGAACCTACGGTAAAGGTGTTACCACAGGCACAGGTAACTTCAGCTTGGTGGTATTTAGGATGAATAGCGGCTTTCATAATGGCTAATTATATCATGCCTGAGGGTGAGATTAAACTTGGAGAAAGGTTAGCGTTTTTGGGCGATGTAGACTCCGATAATGACTACAGCTAAGGCTATAAACTCGATCCAGGAGATACCTTCATGAAGAAGGAAGAAAGAAAGAGGAATGGCGAAGACGGGTTGAAGGTAGGTAAAAAGGGAGGCTTCTGATGCTTCGATACGTTCTTGACCGAGGAGATAGAAGGTTAGGCCAATGATGGAGCCAAAAAAGGCCATGTAAAAAATGGCAAAAGAAGACCAGGAAAAGGAAGAGAGTGTGGTGATGAGGGTGGGGAAGGGAGAACCTTGGGTGATGAAGATAAGAGTGAGAAAAGCGATAAAACCTACCCAGAAACTAAGGTGGGTAGTGAGCCATTTATTAAGACCTTTATAGTGTTTTTTAGTTAAAAGATAGTAGGTAGCGATACAGACGTTTTGACCTAGGATAAATAGGTTGCCGGTAAAGTCACCGTTGATTTTTGCGGTGAGAAGAGGTTTGATGATCAAGATGAGGGTACCAATTATGGTGATGATGAGGCCAGCAAGTTCATGTTTTTGTTCTTTTTCTTTAAGAATAAAGATGCCTCCTAAAGTGACAAAAAGAGGCCAGGTGATGGAGATGAGAGAGGCTTCGATGGCAGAAGTACGACTAAGACCTTGATAGAGTAGAAAAAGAGTAATGAAGGTACCAAGAAATTCAAGAGATACAATCTTAAGGACATTTTTAAGGGTGATTTGTTGTTTGATCTTAGGTTGAGTAATAAGAATGGTGATGATGATGGGAAAAGAAAAGAGTAGGGCTAGGGTGTAGCGACCAAGGAGAAAAATGTTGGGGTCGAGACCTTGATTGAAGGCTAATTTAATAAAAGGGAAAGCGAGTCCCCAAAGGAGGGTGTTGCCAAGAAGAAAAATGTAGGCAGAAGAACGGGAGGATGACAGTTTCATACAGACAGTTTTTGAATCAGTTGGTCTAAGAGGAGTGTTTGTTGATCACCAGTTTCAAGATTTTTGATGGTGATTTGTTTTTGTTCAGCCTCTTTCTCTCCGAGAATAAGAATGAAGGAAAATTTTTGTTTACCGGCATGTTGAAGAGCTTTGGTTAATGGAGTAACCTCGGTAGAGGTGACAATGGGAAGATTGAGACTTCTTAGTTGAGAGGCTAGGGAAAAAGTAGCCTGGATTAGTTTTTCATCAAGAACAGGAAGGAAGACGGAGATTGAAATTTGATCTTTAGGAAAAAGATCATTTTGTTCAAGGAAGAGTTTAGTAGTAATGTCGCCGGGGGCGAAACCAACGGCAGGTATGTTTTGGCTACCAAAGATATCGGCTAAGCCGTTGTAACGTCCACCACCGAATAGGGAACGATTGTTTTCAGGATGATTATCAAAGACTTCAAAAACCATGTCATCATAGTAGTCGAAACCACGAATGATACTAGGTTGGAAAATGACATTTTCAGCTAAAGGAACCTGTTTAATATTTTTAATAAGTTGGGTGATGTTTTGGTATCCAGGATTGTCTTTAAGTTGAGGGAAGTTGGTGACTAAGTTACTGGCGTTGGACTCAAGGAAGGAGATAATTGTTTCTATTTGTTTAGAGTTTAAATCAAGATCGGTAAGAGTTTGGGAAAAATCAGAACGTTCTAATTTTTTAAATTTATCAAGAATACGACCAATAGAGGAGGTTTGGTTTTTTTTGAGTCCGACAATGTCTATAAGAATTTGGTCGACTATACGTCGATCGTTAATATAGAGGCTGAAAGAGCCTGAGGGGGCTTTAAAGTTGTTCATGATAGAGAGAGCTAAAGAGATGATTTCAGTATCAGATAGATTTGACTCGGAGCCAAAAATATCTGCGTTGAGTTGCCAGAATTCACGGGAACGACCCTTTTGAGGTCTTTCGTTGCGCATGAAGTTGGCGATGCTGAAGAGACGGAGAGGTTTGGGGGCAGAGGAGTAGATACGGCTAACTAAACGAATAACGGAGGGAGTCATTTCTGGTCTGATAGCTAGGCGACGACCTTTAAGATCAGTGAGAGTGTAGAGTTGTTTTTTACCCACGTCTTCACCAGACTTAGTTTCATAAATAATGGCGGGTTCAAGTAAAGGGGTGAGGTATTCTTGGAAGCCAAAGTTAAGACATGTTTGGCGCCAGACATTAAATATATACTGACGTTTTTTGAGTTCTATACCAAAGAGATCAGTGGTACCACGATATGGCAGATTACTTAGTTTTTGATTCATGAGGCAATTGTAGCAGTAAAAAGGGGGAGGAAGTAAGTGGAGATTAGAGGATTTGAAGCTGAAGAAGTGTATGAATGTCTTCTTCTAGATCTGTGTCTACGATGATCATAAGTTTTTGTTGAGGATTAAGGACTTCGTCTTCTTTCAGGTCGAGATCTTCAATGTCTATTTCCATTGGTTGATCATTAACAAGTAAAATGAGAATTTCTTGTTCAAGATCGATTTCTTGGAGTGAACCTATCAAAGTTTGGCGGAGAGAGTCAGGGGTGGAGGTGGTGGTGGTAACAATACGACGAGCGGTAAGAATATCGTCAGAGCTGAGATACCCCATGATAATGATGTCTTCGTCGATAGAAAGATCTTCCGGATCAATAGCGTTTCCTTTTCTAACAACAGCAGTGTCTTCATCAAAAATGATTTGATAGAGACTATTATTAGTGTTAGCAGTGATAATATTTTCTTTGATGTCGGTGATGGTGCCGGTGTAGCCAAGAAGAAGCTTTTCTTCTAGTTTTTGACGAATACTGTCTTCGGCTTGATCAAGATTTTCTTGAACTGTGTTTTTAATTCTTTCCTGGAGACTGTCCTCGGCTTCTTCGTCTGTGGTGGCGCTTTCTGTGGCGACTGTGTCATCAGTATCTACGGCTAGGATGGGGAATAGGGAAGAAGAAAGTAGAGAAAGAGAGAAGATGGTGGTGAGGAAGATTTTTAATTTTTTCATTTTAGTCAATGTTAGCAGTAGTATAGACAAGATTAAAGATAGTTTCTTCTTGATAGTCTTGGTCATTGGCGGCGGAGATGGTGATTTGGTTGTCACCACCAACAAGATCGATTTCTTGAGAGAAGTTGCCCTGTTCGTCTGCCTGGATAATGGTTTCGTCTTCTTCTGATATAAAGGAAACGAAAGCGAGAGGTTCGGTCTTACCAACTAGGGTAGTGGTGTCTTCAAAAAGAACTTGGTGATTTTGAGGAGAGGTGATTTTAAGAGTAGGAGATGGGGTGGGAGTAACGGTAGGAGATGTGATTAAGTTCTTGTTCTGGTCATCGATGTGATTAACAGAATTATTAGCCAAGTTAATGCCATAGATAATGACACCGCCGAGGATGAGTCCTAGAATGATAGCGAAAATTACTTCTTTGCGCATAAAGTTGTGATCACTTAGTAAGATACCAAGATTAGGGGGTAAAATCAAGTTTATGAAGAAAACATGGTTCTTTAGGAATATAAAAATTATGTTAAGATAGTTTAGCTATGGAGATCACATATTTAGGATATGCCAGTTTTAGTTTGAAAAATAAGAAGGGAATGGTGATGTTAATCAATCCTTTTGACAGTGATTTTGTGGGTTTAAAGATGGGTAAACAGAAAGCTGATGTGGTGTTGATTTCGGATGAAGGTAAAGGATATGGAAATGTAAAAAGTGTGGTGGGAGCGGTGAAAAGAGAAAAGCCTTTCATAATAGATAGTCCAGGAGAGTATGAAGTGGGAGAAGTAGAGGTTAGCATGATACAGACTAATGGAAATAAAAAAGGGAAAAAGAGTAAGACGATGATCGTGGTGGTAAGAATGGATGGTTTAAGTGTTTGCCATTTGGGTAATCTGGAAAAGATGCCTAATGGAAATGTAAAGAAACAAATAGGAACGATTGACGTTTTATTGAGTTCTGTAGGTAAAGAGGGTAGTTTAAGTGCGAGTGAAAGAGGAAGTTTAATGAAAGAGATGAGTCCATCAATGGTGATTCCTATGGAGTACAAGATGGATGGTTTAAAGAAAGAAGTAGGTGTTTTACCTGCTTTAGAAGATTTTTTAGAGAAAAATAATATGAAGGTAGCTGAGAATGGTGTGAGTAAAATTAAAGTAGATAAAAATAAACTGCCCGAAGATATGCAAGTAGTTGTATTAAATGTCGGAAATTAGAGTACCACCACATTCAGAAGAAGCAGAAAAATCGGTTCTGGGGGCATTGCTGATTGATAAAGATGCAATTGTTGAAGTAGCTGAGTTTTTACGAGGCGAGATGTTCTATTTTAGAGCTAATGGGATGATTTATGACGTGATGATGACGTTGTATGATAATCGTGATCCGATTGATGTCTTGACAGTAGCTGATGCTTTAAAGAAAAAAAAGGAGTTGTCTAAGGTGGGGGGAAGAACCTATCTTTCTGGTTTGTCTAATGAAGTACCAGTAGCTTCTCATGTAAATAAGTATGCTCAAATAATTAGAGAGAAGTATGTAAAGAGACAGATGATAAGTGTGGGTGCGTCGATGTCTCAGTGGGCTTTTGAAGAAGAGATGTCCTTGAATGAAGTGCTGGATAAGGCTGAGCAGGAAGTATTTTCTTTGTCACAGAAGAATATAAAAAAGTCATTTATACCTGTAAAAGAAGCGTTGGCAGAAAGTTTTGATCGTTTAGACGAGATTCATAAGGCGTCTGATGGTTTAAGAGGTGTACCAACAGGTTTTAAGGATATTGATGCGGCTTTAGCAGGAATGCAACCAAGTAACTTGATTATCTTGGCAGCTAGACCTGGTCTGGGTAAAACTTCTTTAGCTACTAATATTGCTCAGTATGTGGCGGTAGAGAAGAAGATGCCTGTAGGTTATTTTTCTTTGGAAATGAGTAATTTGGAAATGGTGGATAGGATGTTGGTGGCTCAGGCAAACATTGATGCTTGGAAGATGAAAACAGGAAATTTGAAAGATGATGATTTTGCTAAGTTATCAGGAGCGATGGGGGTCTTGGCTGACTCACCCTTGTACATTGATGATAAACCTGGACAGACGATTCTGGAGATGAGGACTAAGGCAAGGAGACTGCATGCTCAAGTAGGCTTAAAATTGATCGTGGTCGACTATTTACAGTTGGTGGTAGGAGGGGGTAAGTATGACAGTCGGGTACAAGAAGTAGCCTTGATTTCTCAGGGATTAAAGAATTTGGCTCGTGAGTTAAAGATACCGGTATTGGCAATGTCACAGTTAAACAGAGCTATAGAGAGTAGGGGAATAAAGATACCTCAGTTGGCGGACTTGAGAGAGTCGGGTAGTATTGAGCAAGATGCTGACGTGGTGAGTTTTCTTTATAAACCAGATGATGAGAACTTGGAGGATTATAGACTATCTATTAGTAAACACAGAAACGGTCCATTAAGAACAGGGGAGTATGCAATTCGCTTACATTTTAAAGGAAACAGGATTAAGTTTTACGGAGTAGATAAAAAGAAGAATTAGGTAGTTTAATAGGAAAAGTTGATTTGTTGGGTATAATAGTGGTTAGAACTAATTATTTAGGCAATAATGGAAAAAATGCAAATTGAAGAGAGATTAAAGAAATTATCTGGTTTAAGAGAAGAAAAAGGAAGGGATGAAGAAGCTTTGTTAATGGCAGATGAAGTGTTAAAAGAAATTAAAGAAGAAGGAGCTGGAGCAAAACCTGAGGCTCAGTTATGGCTAGAGAAATCGTTGATTTGGCAACATGTATATATGAATGAGAGAAACAAGGGAGAAGGTGGAGATGGGGGAAAGATGGAAGAAGCAAAGAAGGAGATGGAAGAGTCAATTAAAACAGCCGAAAGAGTAATGGAAGATGGAGGGGTAGATAGAGGAGATCCTGTTTTAAGAATTGATATGTATTTAGGTCAAGCAGCGGTTGAAAGGAAAGATTATCAAAAAGCTAAAGAAGCTTATGAGAAGGCGATTGAGGTAGTAAAAAGTCCGACTAATAGACTGGAGTTTAAGATGCGTTTGTGTGAGCCGGTGATTATGTTGGGTGAGATAAAAGAAGGGGTGAGGTTGGCGCAAACAACTGATGAGGAGTTTGACATGGGAGTGGGGGAAGAGTTAAAAGAAAAAGACTATATCACTTGGGTAATATGGAAGAGTGGGATATGGATTAGGGTGGCTAGATCTTTAGACAAAAAAGGAGAAGTTGGAGAGTACAAAGATCTGGTAATAGGTAAGTTGTCAGAGATGGAAGAGTCTTTAGATGAGAGTAAGATACTGACGAATAAGTGGGCAGAAAATCCTTTTAAGATTCGCTTAGATGAAATAGAGACACTTAAGAAGAAGATTGGTTGATTAAAAGTGTACTAAATTGCTTTGAGTTGATTTTTTACATACAAGAGAAGTATTATTGTGTAATATGGGAGAAAATTTAGCTGATTGGAGTAAAGAAGCCTCGGCAATTAATAGAGTTAGGCAACAATATGGAAAGGGAGAGAAAAAAGGTTGGTTCCTAGGAAGGGAAATGATTGGAAGAGATAAAAAAATCAATCAGGGAGTTTATGTGGGGGCAGGTGAGAGAGAAGCGATTGTTGTTGATGATGAAAAAGATCTTCCTCTTAATGATGTCTATAAACAATTGCTAGTAATGAGGTTGCGTGCCAAAAAAATAAGAGGAACCTCTTTTAGAGAAGGATTATTGCAAGACATTTTTAATCTCACTAAAGAAACAATGCCTGTTGATATTGGAAATGTAGAAAAAGTAAGAAAAGATCTTGGTGGGTCAGATAGAAAAACATACCTTTCCTCTTTTTTTGGAGGTGGGGTGTGTCGACATCAGGCATTGTTAGCTGGTTATCTATTAGAAAGACTTAAAAAAGAAGGGAAAATAGGAGGCGATGTTTCTGTAGATCGTAACAGCACTGACGAAGGAGGGCATGCTTGGGTTCGTTATACAAATTCAAAAGGAAAAATCACTATTTTAGATCCAGCTCTAAATTTCAGGGGTTACTTAAAAGATGTGCAAGTTGGTGATAAAAATTGGCCATACTACAGAAAGTCTGATTTACGTAAAAGAAAAGCTAAAAAAATTGTGCAGACGGTGGGTTTCAAAGCAAAATAAACAACATATTGGAAATATTGTGCCGAGAGAGGGGGTCGAACCCTCACGAGGTATGATCCTCATAGGTGTTTGAGACCTACGCGTCTGCCAGTTCCGCCACCTCGGCAAGAATAAGTATATTTTATCATTGAATAGGCTTGTGATAAAATTCCAGAGTAATGATTAATGTAAACAAACTAAAAGAAGGAGTGACCTTTTTAGAAGGAGATAAACCTTTTAAGGTGTTGAAGTACTCTTTTTCTAAGATGGGTAGGGGTAAAGCTAACATTAAGGTTAAGGCAAAAGACTTGATAAGTGGTTCAATAGTAACCAAGTCTTTCTTGTCAGGAAATTCAATTGAGGAAGCGGTTTTGGATAAAAAGCAGTTGCAGTATTTGTATGGAGATGCAGACGTCTTGCATTTTATGGATCCAGTTAGTTTTGATCAACACGAGATTGAGAAAGATATTGTGGGAGATGACGTGACTTATCTAGTTGAGGGTGAGAAGGTGTGGGTGTTGTTTTGGGAAGACAAAGTTTTGGGAGTAGAGTTGCCAGCTTCAGTGGTACTAGAAGTGGTTGAGGCAGGAACGGGTGAAAAAGGAAATAGTGCGACTAGTATCTTGAAACCGGTGGAGATGATTGGTGGTTTGATAGTTCAGGCACCAGCTTTTATTAAAAAAGGAGATAAGTTGAAGATAAATACGCAAACAGGCGAGTATACCAATCGGGTGAAGTAATTTACTTTAGTAGATAGATGAGAATGAGGGTGAGGACTTGAGGAATAAGACCCTTGATGACTTTAGGAGTGGAGTGGTGTATTTTAGAGTGAAAGTTGGCAAAATCAGTTAAAGGTCGGAAACGCCAACCAAGGAAGAGATAGGGGAACTCGATAAAGTCGGGAAGAAGGGCTAAAAACCAACCCATCCAGGCACGATAGTTGAAGGTTGATTGACCGTACTGGAAGAAGAAGTAGGTGACAATGATGGAGAGAGGGAAGTCGATAAGGAGTTCTTGAAGAAAGGCGTCCTTTTTATTTTTTTTCTTTTTGGTTAAGCCTTGACCTACGTCCCAGTGAGGAATGTAGTCTTGAGCAAAGTGGGTGATGAGAATCAGGGGAATGGAGATAAGAGGGGATTTGATCTTGCTGGCGATGAAAGCACCAGTGGGTCCATGGGCGGTAGACAACATATTAAGTTAGTATACAATATGGGTATGAACCAGGTGATTCATTTAGGTTGGGTCCAGTTGTATCTTTTTAGCTTAATTGTCTTTTTTGCTTTTCTATGGTTTGGTTTTGTTTTTTTTAAAAAAGCGCGTGAGTATCAGATTGAGGAAGAGGTGTCTTTGAATAGTATTATGTTGATGGGACTTTGGGGGGCATTGATGGCTAGGATGGTGTTTGTGTTTAAAAATCCAGACATCTTTGTTGGTAACTGGGCAAGAGTGTTGTTTTTGAAAGAGTATGCGGGAATGGATGGTTGGGGAGTGATACTGGGTTTGTTGATAGTGGTGTTTATCGTGGTGCGTAAAACAAAACAAAAAATGTTTGATTGGCTAGATTTAGTGAGTTTGGCTTTAGCGGCAGCTTTGCCGGTGATTGAGGCAGGCAGATTGGTAATCGGACATGGTGGTCTACTAATGGGAGTAGTTCCTGAGATGGGAATAAGGGCGGCTTTACTTTTAGGTCTGTTTTGGGCTTTGTGGAAGATGGAGAAGGAGTATAGAACTTTTGATTGGTATAGGCAGAATAAAACTCAGGCAAATACTGGTTTTGTAACAGCGATGTTGATCTTGGGATATGGTGTGTTCAAGATATTAATGCCTTTGTTGATAGGGGTGAAAGGGAAGTGGGGAGATTTGTTGATAGGTTTAGGATTAGTTTTAGTTGGTGGAGCAGTTCTTTACTTGAGGTCAGGAAGTAGGGTTTTAGAGGATAAATTTAAGTTAAAAGAAGTTGGTTTGAGGCTGTCTGAGATCTTGATTAAGAAGACAAAATTGATTAGACGTGGTATAAATAAAAGAGTTAAATAAAATTATGGCAAAAAGAATAAAAAAAACCAAGCTTAAAAGACGTGTTAGTAAAAAACAGACTAAGGTGAAGAAGATTCAACCTAAGGTAAAGAAACCGGCAATTAGTTTTCCGGCTAATGTTCTACAACCTTTGGTTAAGTATTTAAAAAAAGAGGAAAAGAGATTGGGCAAAGCAGATAAAGAGCTTGAAGCTAATGATCCTTTCAAAGATCCAAACAGGGTGGATGATAATGCTGGAGATGCCGATGTGGCAGAGCAGATTGATCATGAGAGAGTGTCGGCAGGAAGAATGGAGATAATGAAGGCTTTAGTGGAGATAAGAAAGACAATGACTAGAGTTAAGTTGGGCCATTATGGTACCTGTACAAGTTGTAGCAAGATGATTGATACTGATAGATTAGCGATTAACCCTACGGCAGAGTTGTGTATTAAGTGTGAAATAAAAGAAGAGGCAGGGCAGAAAAAGAGAGCGTGAATCTAATAGATAGAAAAAGAAAGTTGTTTTTAAAGGGATCTTTCGTGTTGGCGTTGTTAGATTTATTGATTCAAACATGGTTGATGAGTCAGAATAGGGGAAGTGGGAATAAAGGGTTTGGTTGGGGATTACCTTTTAGCTTGGGTTGGCAAGGAGATTTACGATGGTGGTTAATAGGATTAAGTATTCTAGGTTTGATAGGAATAGGTTGGTGGTATAAGACAAGTAAGAGGAGCATAGAAAGGCTAGGATTGTTGATGGTAATACTAGGAGGAATAATAAACTTAACAATGAGGCTAGTTTGGGGTGAGGTGATGGACTATTTATGCGTAGCTGGATTATATTTCAATATGGCTGATATATTAATAACAGGGGGAGTTTTGTTAGTAATTAAAGATTCAATAAAAGAAAAATGAAGAATATAGAGGTAGTTTGGGAAAATGAAGAAGCTTTGGTGATAAATAAGCCGGCTGGGATGGTGGTGAATCGGGCAGAGAGTGTCAAAGGAGAAACAATACAGGACTGGGTAGAAAAACAGAATTGGTGGAAAAAGGAAAATAGTGATGAGGTATTTAATAATAGGTCGGGAATAGCTCATCGATTAGACAAAGAGACGAGTGGTTGTTTGTTGATAGCTAAGAATTCACAAATATTAAAGGAGCTAATGTCTCAGTTTAAGAAAAGAGAGATAGAAAAGGAGTATGTAACTTTGGTTCATGGTTGGATTGAGCCGGAGGAGGGGAGAGTAAAGTTGCCTTTAGCCAGGAGTAGAGTGGATAGAAAAAAACAAAGAGTTAGATATGATGGAAAAGTGGCTGACACGATTTGGAAAAGAACAGAAACTTTTGAAGGACTAAACAAGGAGGGCTGGCAGGGGAAAGAGCCATGGGGGAGTAAGTTGAGTTTGGTGAGAATACAGTTAATGACAGGGAGAATGCATCAGATTAGAGTACACATGTCCCATTTGGGTTATCCAATTTTTGCAGACGAGAAGTACTTGAATAGAGAACAGTGGAAAAAAGATAGTTTGGTACTAAGAAGGCAGTTTTTACACGCTGAAAAGATTGGTTTTAAGGTAAAAGGAGAGAAGTTTGAGGTGATAGCGCCGCTAAATAAGGAGTTAAAAGTGTGTGTGGGGCTGTTAAAGAAGGAGTAGATAAGAGTAGATTTTGATAAGATTAGTGTAAGCAAGGGACAGGGAATATTAAGGTGTTGAGATGAAAAAAAAGAAAAAGAAGGTAAGTAAGAAGAAGTTTAAGCTATCTCAGGTGTTGATTGCCGGTGGATTTCTTTTGTGTATTTTAGTGGGATTGGTGATGGGCATGTTTAGAAAGAGAGTTTTTAATGAGAACTTGGGAATGGGCTTGGCGGCCATAGGAGAAGATGAAGTGGCACTTTTGGGAATAAGACCAGAAGAAGATAGTTTAGTTTGGGTTGATTTACCAGCAGATTTACGTTTAAGGGTTGTTGATTCCGAAGCTTGGTATCCAGTTCAGTCGTTGTGGCAATTGGGTGAGATTGAAGGTGATGCAGAAGAGTTGGTAAAGCAGAGTTTACAGCAAGATTTAGGCTTGGTGATGTCGGGAGTAATTTGTCTAGGAAGTAAGGATGTGAGTGTAGAAGGAGTAATGAGTGGTTTAATAGATCTAGGAGTAAAGAGTTCTTTAAACTGGTGGGACAGAGTGGTTTTGTACAAAGTTTTAACAAAAATGATGACTCGTGGTTTGGTTTGGGAGACTGATTTACCTTTGATAGTTATGGATGTAAAAGAAGACGAGGATGAAATGAAATGGAAGAAGTTAAATGAGAGAGTGTGGGTGTGGACAAGAGATTTGTGGCCAAGTGAGAAGATTTTAGGTTTAGGAGCAACGGCCGCGGTGTATAATTCCTCAGATACTCCGGGTAAGGCTAGAGTGATGGGTTATGCTTTGGAATCAGAAGGGTTGAGGGTTGTAGAGGTGGCTGCCAGAGAAGAAAAAAATGAAGGGTGTTGGTATGAAATGGAGGAAGAGTGGAGTGAGCTTGAGTGGTTATTGGAGAGACAGTTGGGGTGTCGTGTGAAAGTAGGTATTGGTGATATGGATGAAGTAGAAGCTGGAGTGACTGTGTGGTTGGGAAATTAGTCTTCTTTGATTAAAGGATCGTAGATTTCTAGAGGGGGAACGCTAGGTTGTTTAGTATTTTCCAAGCTGAGAGATTTATCTCCTTTGGTGGGAAAAGTGGGAATACCTTTAAGTTTTTTAGATCTTTTAATCTCTTCGATAAAAATTTGTAGTTTTTTGGGTTGGTTAGATTTAAGATGAGTAGTGTATTTGTAGCCTGAGTTGAGGAGTTTAATGAAGCGGAGGGAAAGATTGTCTGGTAGACAACCAATGTATTTATTTTCAAGAGTTAAGACTTTTACTTTGCGAGCAGAGATCTTGAGATTTAAAGGTTGACCAATTTCTAGATTAGTGAGGATATTAAGTTCTCCAGACTTGATTATGGGAATGTTTCGAGAACTGCCAGGAATTTCAATAAAGCTACGAAGAAAGTTTTCTCCGTCACTATTAGAAGTAGGGGAGGGTTTACTTTTTTTACAAATTTTAAGATTGTTGAGATTTTTGATGGTGATGGGGTGATTGGGGTTTATTTTTAGAACTCTATCGAAAGTGTCTTTGGCCTTTTTAAATTCTTGAGTTTTGATGTAAGCTAGACCTAAACGGTTGAGAGTGGAAACATGTTTTGGTTTTTTACGGAGGATTTTCTTGTTTATAGAGACAGCTTCTTCCCAGTCTTTCTTAACGGCAGACTGAATAGCTTTCTCTTCTAAGATAGTAATATCATCAGGGTTCATGCTTTGACAATAATATGTTTAATTAACTCACAAGTCAAGGAGATGGTTTGTTGTACAATATGTTTATTATGTCAGGTCATTCAAAGTGGTCAACTATTAAACATAAAAAAGCGTTGACTGATGCCAAAAAGGGGGCAGAGTTTGGTAGGGTAGCTAAGAATATTTATATTGCGGTTAAAAAGGGTGGGTCAGGAGATGTAAGCAGTAATCCTTATTTACGACAGGTTTTAGATGAAGCAAGAACGGTTAACATGCCATCAAACAATGTGCGACGTGCAATAGACAAAGCTTTAGGAAAGGGAGATTCGGCTAAAAATGAGGAAATATCTTATGAGGGTTATGGCTTGGGTGGTGTGGGAGTAATGGTGCTTTGTGTAACTGACAATCGTAATCGAACTGGGGGAGAGATAAAGACAATTTTTGATAAATACCAGGGGAGTATTGGTTCACCAGGTTCAGTTTCCTACCTAAAATCAATTGATCCCTTGCCTAAAATAAGGCTGGATGGAGCTGAGAAGGAAATAGTTAAGAAGATGTTAAATCTTTTAATTGAGCATGATGACATAGTAGAGGTGTGGTCTAATTTAGATGAAGGGGAATGAGTAAAAGAAGTAAGTTTGTACTAGCTTCGTTTTTTTTGGGAGTTTTGTTGTGGTTGAGTAGTTTGGTGGGTGCTGACAGCCGTTTGGCCTTAGTTCTGGCGGTGTCAGCTGTTGCTTATGTAGTATCGGTTTGGGTGTTGTTCGAGGATCTTAAGGGGGTAGAGTGGGTCACCTTGATGATTTTACCGGTGATGTTTACCTTGTCTTCAGGTTTATTTGCTAATTTTTTACCTCAGGCGATACCTAGTCTTTTGGGAGCAAATTTCCAGATAGAAACGTCGTTGGTTTTAGGAAAGCTGGTGAGTGTTTTCTTTTTCCTTTTGTATGTGGTGGGAATGTATGCCATTTTCTTGATTGAGAACATCTTTTCAGTGGCGTCTATAAGAACGATTCAGTTACTAAGAGCAGCTAGGTCGGTTTGTTTTGTGATGACTTTGTTGGCAGGAATGTTTTTCTATACTGTAGCCTTAAGTTTGAGGGTGCCGTTTTGGAGTATTGGTTTGATTGCTGGTTTTTCTAGCTGGATCTTAAGTTTGGGTAACTACTGGAGTGCAGATCTGAAGGGTGAAAGACGAGTTGATGTAAAGAAGTTTGCCCTAGTGACTGGATGGTTGATGCTTTTTGCCGGTATGGTGATGGCCTTTTGGCCAGTGAAGCCGTTTATGGGGGCTTTAATGCTGATGGCGGTTTTTTATGCTCTATTAGGTATGTTGGAGCAGAGATTGAAGTATCGAGTTTATGGAGAGACCATGTTGGAGTATGTAGTTTTTAGCATAATTATTTTATTTGTTGGCTACCTGACGACCTCCTGGCGAGGCTAAAAGAAGTTATTTTATGTTCAAAGTAGTTTTTTTTGCCGGACATGTAGGAAGGGGAGTGGGGGCAGGGTATATGTCCTATAATTCGGTATCCTATAACTACTTTTCACGAATTCGGGTTTTTTTCACGGTTTAGCAATCATTGTGGATAACTGCTGATACAGAATGATACAGTTGGAGGCTCAGGCGAGGAGAGGGAGGGAGAGGTGGAGGTAAGGGGGAAGGAACACGTCAGCACCTATCTTCCGGTAATGACGTGACTCGATTTAATTTCCTTTAAAGGATTTTTAGTACTACCCCATTTTGGATAGGGATAGGGGTGTAGAAAGAACAATAGGAACCATGTCGCACAATAATACTTTTGCGACGTCTACTATAGTTAAAGGGCGAAACAGAAGTACACACCTCTTCTGGCGGTATCTGGAGAAAATCCCGAAGAGGTTGAGTGAAGCTTGGTTTGTGTTTATCCCTTCCCTGATTGTTGATCAAGGTATTTTTTATTTAGAGCCGTTGTTGGTTTTATTTAATAACCCGAATAACTAAACGTTTTTAGCCTCAGAATGTAACAAAAGCAATGATTAGTTAATCATGAAATATTTTAGAAACCGTTCTAGGGGCATTAGAAAGGCTCGTAAGTTCAGAAAGATGTAAATTTGAGGCTACGGTGTTTTGATGACCTGTCTCTTTCTTGGAAGATACCCTATTGTGAAGATACGGGCCTTTTAGAAGTATCAGAAAGTCTTGTTAAAAGTTTTAACGGTGAAGTCCGGTTGGGATAATAATGGGAAAGAAATGATTAACGCTAAAGACCTTGATGGTAATAAAAAAGAAAAATGTTTTGGGTTTTTGATTAATGGTTGAATTTTGTCCTTGCGGTAAAAAACACTTAACAAGTATTATGGGATATTATCGTTTTATTGGTTAAGAGACAGGGAAAGGACTGGCTTAATTAAAGGGATTAATGGACAAAAGGGGTTGTCTCCCCTACTCTTTTGTAGAGGTGTTGGTTTTGGATGGTTGTATAAAAGAATTGACATTACGTCGCACAATCTAATATGATGAATATAGATGGAAGAAAAGAAAAAGAAAAAAGACTACTCTCTCGAGAAGCTGATCAATAAATACTTGAGTCATATTGAGGTAGAGAGAAATTACTCTAAGTACACGATTAGGAATTATAAGCACTATTTAAAAGTGTTTAAAGAGTGGTTTGAAGATAAGTATGAGCAGGAGTATATAGGGAGACTAACGGCAGAAATGGTGCAGGACTATCGTTTACACTTATCCAGACATGAGAATGAGAAAGGTAAGAGACGGTCTGTAACAACTCAGAGTTACTATGTTATCGCCTTAAGAGCGTTTTTGAAGTTTTTGGCTAAAAGAGGAATTAAGTCCTTGTCGGCAGAAAAGGTTGATTTACCTAAAGGAGAGAATAGGCAGATTAAGTTTTTGAATAGAGAACAGGTAGAGAGACTGTTAAGGATTCCTGACGTAAGTGATGAGTTGGGATTAAGAGATAGAACAATTATGGAGGTATTGTTTAGTACTGGTTTGCGAGTAAGTGAACTGGCCAAGTTGAATCGAGATCAGATTGACTTGAAAAGTAAAGAGTTTGGCATTATTGGTAAAGGTAGAAGAGCGAGAATTGTATTTTTAAGTGATAGAGCGGTTGAGTGGTTGAAGAGGTATTTGTCGACTAGAGATGACCAATTTAAGCCTTTATGGCTTAGATATTCGGGTAAAAAGGTGGAGGTGGTTACTTCTGGAGAAAGTTTGAGACTGTCAGTAAGAAGTGTTCAAAGAATGGTAGAGAAGTATAGGAAGATGGCTGGTTTGCCGATTAAGGTTAGTCCTCATGTACTGAGACACTCGTTTGCGACTACCCTACTCTCCTCTGGAGCAGACTTGAGAAGTGTACAAGAAATGTTGGGACATAAAAATGTAGCCACGACACAGATATATACTCATGTAACTAATCCACAACTAAAGAAGATACACGAAAAATATTTGAAGTAGTCCCCTATTCTTTTTCAACTAGAGAAATGATGTTTTCTGTGAGTTCTAAAATGTCTTTTTTAATGAGAGGATTTTTGTCTAACTCCTTGAAAGATTCTATTATGTTTTTTGCAAATTCTGGTTGTTTGTAAAACTTAGAAAGTCTTTCCATGGTCTTTTTATTCACCCCTTCTTTAAAGTATTTTTGTAACCAAGTGTGCCATTCTTGTATATTTTTTACGGAAACCCCCATTTTTGTTTCTTGTGGATATACGCAATCAAAGAAAGACGTAATCTGGGGCCAATTATTAATTTTTGAGTATAAAATTTTGTCTTGATAAAGTTTGAAAGAAATGACGTTTTCCGTGTTTATTTCTTGTGATAAAGATATCATTTTTTGATGACCTAAATTATTAACAATTTGATCGATAAGCGAGTGGATTTGAAAACCGGCAAGAAAAGGATTTTTGGTGTCAATATCTTTTAAGTGTGTGTCTTGAAGATGGGTCTGTGTTCTGGTTAGTCCCGAGATGTAGCGAATGTCGGGGAAACTGGTGCCAACGATAAAAGCAGGAAAGTCTAGATGTGAGAAAAATTGTTGATGGATTTTTTTACCAAGAACGATATGAGTGATTGGGTTTGGCACTATTCTTTTTTATCTAAACAAGTAGCGGCAGCAACGGTGTCGTCGGACTTGGCAAAGCGCATAAGGATAACTCCTTGAGTTGGTCGTTGGAGTTGAGGAATGTTTTTTACAGGCAACTTGATGGCTTGGGCTTGGGTGGTGGTAATGATGAGCTGGTCGGTTTTTTGGTCGACTAAGTGGGCGGCGGCGATGTTGCCAGTTTTTTTAGTTACTTCGGAAACCTTAAGTCCTTGACCTCCCCTTTTCTGATTTGGATATTGTTCAAGAGGTGTACGTTTACCCATTCCGTTGGTGGTAACGATTAATAGGTCACGGAAACTCTTTTTTCTACCATCTTTTAGTTTTTCCACTTTAGGAGAGAAACACTCCATGGCGACACAGTAATCATCTTTTTTAAGATTTATACCCCGGACTCCCATGGTGTCACGTTTAGTAGAACGGACATCGGTTTCAGAGAAACGAATAGATTTACCTTGATTGGTAACTAAGAGGATGTGGTTTTCTCCTTTGGTTTGGTTGACCCAGAGTAGACTGTCGGTCTTGTTAAGCTTAATGGCAATGAGTCCGTTACTTTTAATGTTGGTGTACTCAGAAAGTAAGGTGCGCTTAACGGTTCCTTTTTTAGTGGTGAAGAAGAGGAATGATTTTTTATCTTCTACGTTTTTGCTTGAGAGAGGAAGGATTGATTGAATAGTTTCGTCGGTGTCGATGTTAATAAGGTTGATGATGGCTTGACCTTTACTGATACGAGTACCCTCTGGCAGTTCCCAAACTTTGAGGGTAAAGACGCGACCTTTATTGGTAAAGACTAGGAGTTGATCGTGGGTGTAGGCATCGGCTAGAAGAGAAATTTCATCACTGTTTTTAACTTTCATACCACTGACACCTTTACCTCCTCTTCTTTGAGACTTGAAGGTACCTAAAGGCATGCGTTTGATGTATCCGGATTTGGTGAGGGTAACTATGGTTTTTTCATTAGGAACGAGATCTTCTTCTGAGAACTCCCCTACTTTAGATTTAACAATTTTGGTGCGTCTAGCGTCTCCGTAAACTTTAGACAATTCTTCAAGTTCTTCTTTAATAATTTGAAGTACCTTTTCTGGTTTAATTAGTATTAAAGTTAGCTCTTTGATAAATTGAAGCAATTGTTTATGTTCCTCTTCAATTTTTTGTCTTTCAAGAGCAGCTAGTCGACGAAGCTGCATTTCTAAAATAGCGTCGGTCTGTAGAGAACTAAGTTTAAATTTCTTGATTAGGTTTGCTTTGGCTGTGGGAGTGTCCTTACTCTTTTTGATGGTCTGGATAACCTCATCGATACTGGCTAAGGCGATAAGGAGTCCTTCTAGAATGTGAGCTCTAGCCTTGGCGCTTTTAAGATCAAATTGATAGCGGCGGACAATTACTCCTTGACGGTGACGAAGATACTCGACGAGAATTTGTTTTAAGTTGAGAAGCTGAGGGTCTCCTTGTGAAGTAAGGGCAACCATGTTTCCAGGAAAACTAGATTGGAGTTGAGTGTATTTATATAGACGATTAAGAACACTTTTTGGTTTGGCGTCTCTTTTAAGATCTATGGCAATGGTAAGACCTTTACGGTCAGATTCGTCTCTGATGTCTGATATACCTTCGATTCTTTTATTTTTAACTAGGTCGGCCATTTTAGTAATGAGGCGGGCTTTGTTGACCTGATAAGGAAGTTCACTGATGAGAATTTGATAACGGTTGGTTTTATTTTCAACTATCTCGGCTATACCACGGACAACAACATTACCTTTACCGGTGAAGTAGAGTTTTTCAATTTCTTTTTGATCATAGATAATGCCGCCAGTAGGAAAGTCTGGTCCTTTAAGATGGTCAATTAATGACTGGATGTCTGTGTCGGTGTCCAGGTCTCCTATCAGTTGGTGATAGTCGGTTTTTTCAATGTCTTTTGTTTTTGGTTTGGTGGTGAGTTTTACTTTAGAGTGGTCAATGAGGAACTGGACAGTCTGGACAACCTCCTTAAGGTTATGGGGAGGAATTTTGGTGGCCATACCAACAGCAATACCATCTGAGCCCATGAGAAGAAGATTGGGTAGCTTTGTGGGTAAAACCAGAGGTTCTCTCTGACTGCCATCAAAGTTGTCTCCAAACTCGACAGTGTCTTTGTCTAGGTCTTGGGTTAGTTCTTGAGATATTTTAGATAGACGGGCTTCGGTGTAACGCATGGCGGCGGCTGAGTCACCATCGATTGAGCCAAAGTTACCTTGTCCGTCAACCAGAGGATAGCGCATGGCAAACTCTTGAGCCAAACGTACCATGGATTGATAGACGGCTTGGTCACCATGGGGATGATATTTACCAAGGACTTCTCCAACAACACGAGCAGATTTTTTGTATGTGCTTTTGTGGGTTAAGCCCATTTCCTTCATGGCAAAGAGAATGCGACGATGAACTGGTTTAAGACCGTCACGGACATCAGGAAGGGCGCGGGAGACGATGACGCTCATGGCATAGTCAACATAGGATTTCTCCATTTCTTTGATGATGCTGGTGGGTTTGACGATACCAAAAGGAGTAATTTGAGGTGTGGTATCAAAACCATTACCGTTACTGGAGTTTAGTTTTTTTGTAGAGTCTCCTGGTTCTGTAATAGGTGTTTTTGAGTCCGACATATTTTAGGTTTGATTACTACTTTATTTTAACGTTTTTTTGCCTTAAAATCCAGTACACTTTTACTTGATATATCAACATTTTTAATCTTGTTTAAAAAGCGATTATCGAGGTTAATTAAAGGGATTAAATTTTTTGATTTTTCCAGACAAAAAAGATTAAGATAAAAGCAAGGATAGAGAGGATGGTAAGGTGAATAGGAGTTAAGACGGGAGTGGATATGATGAGGGGAACAATGAGAAGAGCTCCCATGTTAAGAACTTTTAGGAGAACTGAGAGTGATGGACCAGCGGTGTCTTTTAGTGGATCCCCAACAGTGTCACCAATAACGGCGGCGTCATAGGTGTCGGATTTTTTACCACCATAGAGACCTTGCTCGATCATTTTTTTAGCGTTGTCCCATGCTCCACCGGAGTTTGACATGAGGACGGCAAGTAACTGACCAGTGAGGATGGCACCGGCTAGAAAAGCTCCGAGAGCTTCTGCTTTTAAGAGGAAGCCGACCAGAATAGGAACAATGATGGCTAAAAGAGCGGGAGCAATGAGAGAGTTGAGAGCAGACTTGGTGGTGATATCAACAACACGGGCGTAGTTGGGTTTTTGGGTGCCTTTAATGATGCCAGGATATTTTTTAAATTGACGACGAACCTCTTTAATGACAGAAAAGCTACTGTCAGAAACAGCATCAATGGTAAGAGCTGAGAAGAGAAAAGGAGTGGCTCCGCCAATGAGGAAGCCGACAAAAATTAAAGGATGGGCTACATTAATACCAGTAATTTGAGCATCGGTAAGATAAGCCTCGAAGAGAGCGAGAGCGGCAATGACGGCTGAGGCGATAGCAAAGCCTTTGGTGGCAGCTTTGGTGGTGTTACCAATGGAGTCTAGTTTGGCCAGAACTTGATTAGCTTTACCTCTGATGCCGGCCATTTCAGCAATACCGCCAGCGTTGTCTGCGATGGGACCGTAAGAGTCCATAGAAACGATTAGTCCGGTGGTGGTGAGCATACCCATACCAGTTAAAGCAATGCCGTAGGCAGTAGTGATGGCGTCTGGAAAAAGAGAGGCTGAAGCGATGATGGTGACACTAATGGCCAGAATTGACCAGACTGCAGATGAGTAACCTGAGACCATTCCAGAAAGAATGGTGTTGGCGGCTCCGGTTTGTGATTGTTTGGCGATTTCTTTGACTTGGTCATGATCACCAGTGGCAAAGTCGGTGAGGACGAAGATAATAATAGAAAGGATAATACCTATGGTTGAGGCAATGGCTACACGGTAATCCCCAACAAAAAGCTTGGCTAAAACAAAGAAGCCGACAATTGAAAGAGCAGAGGTGAGAATAAAAGAGGAGAGAATACTTCCCATACCCTTTTTAATACTGGCATTCTTTTTAGGTTTGACTGCAAAAACACCAATGAATGAGGTAAAGATACCTAAAGCCATGACTGAGAGTGGATAAAGGATGCCGGATATTCCGAAAGTGGCGGTACCAAGAATGAGGGTAGCAAGAAGGGTAACTTCATAAGACTCAAAGAGATCAGAGGCCATGCCGGCACAGTCACCAACGTTGTCCCCTACTAGGTCGGCAATAACGGCTGCATTGCGAGGGTCGTCTTCAGGAATTCTTTTTTCTAGTTTTCCTACTAAGTCAGCACCGATATCGGCGGCTTTGGTATAGATACCACCACCAACTCTCATGAAGAGAGCCATAAGACTACCACCAAAACCGAAACCAATTAGAACGTGAGAGGCCTGAGCACCATAAAGATAGTAGATAGTAGTAGCTCCTAGAAGCCCAAGACCAACAGTAAGCATACCGGTGATGGCTCCGGCTCTGAAAGATAGAGTTAAAGCGGGACCAAAACCTTTTCTGGCAATTTCAGTGACACGGGAGTTAGCTCGAGTTGAGATGTTCATGCCAATATAGCCAATAAGAGCGGAGAAGATAGCTCCAACAACAAAAGCAATAGAACGAGGTAGAGCTAAAAGAGATTGAGAGTTAGTGAAGTAAAGAAAAACAGCAAGGATAATAACAAAGGGGGTGACGGAGATAAACTGTCTTTTAAGATAAGCATTAGCCCCAGAAAGAATGGCTTGA
>Ga0222658_1000045_pt1 | contig 90077 bp, 76 predicted proteins | sample AntAcemetagen476_FD_179830 | JGI IMG/M metagenome (GOLD analysis project Ga0222658, IMG submission 179830) | Saline water microbial communities from Ace Lake, Antarctica - #476 | ecosystem: Environmental > Aquatic > Non-marine Saline and Alkaline > Saline | place: Antarctica: Ace Lake... | reverse complement strand
ATTTATGATGGGATAGATGCTCGATTATGCAAAAGAAATTAAATGATATGATGCTAAAATCGCGGTTTCATTCATCTCCCACTTAGTACCTTGAAGAAGGAGTTTTCTGAAACATATTAGATAAATTCTTAATTTATTATATCATATTCAAAGAAAAGAAAAGGACATAACGATGTCCTAAATCTTTATATTATTATATGTTCCATCTGGATTTGGATGGTCTTTCAAGTATTCCAAAATTGGATTAAAGTGTTTATCAACCTTACCAGGTTTACATTTGCTCAAATTTTCAACTTCGCCTTTGAGAATTCCTACTGCAAATGCTCTACACCCTGGAGTGCCACAAGCACCACAGTTATATTGAGGTAGTAGAGCTTCGATATCATCAATTCTTGGATCTTCTACCACCATTAAATACTTATTAGCAAGCGATAGAATCATACCCATTAAAGCGCCTAAAAGGCCTAAAACAATTAGAGGATAAACAATAGCCATTATAATTTTACCTCCTTTAAAAACTCAAGTGTGTTCTTAAAAGTGCAGCTTTTTGGGTCACTCACTCTATTGCATGTTTCACAAGACTGAGCTTCTAAGTAAGCTTCTTTGCAACTTTCTGGCACCTTGACTCTATCATTTAAATACATGGTTCCTATATATAGAAAGATAAATAAACTAACGAATCCAGCGATAATAAGTATTTGCATCAGATCATACCTGCCAATCCCATAAATGCTAACGCCATTAGACCTGCAGTAACTAAAGCGATAGGCATTCCCTTTAATGCTTTAGGTACACTCACAGAATTCAAACGTATACGTATAGCAGCAAATGTTATGATAATTAAAGCAAAACCCAAACCAGACCCTAATGCAAAGGTTAAGGCTTCAATATATGTGTGTGGTGTAGCAACATTGGTTAATGCAACACCTAATACGGCACAGTTACTAGCAATCAAAGGAAGATAAACACCTAGTGATTTATATAAGCTTTCACTAAATCTCTTAATAATTAATTCAGTTAACTGAACGAGTGATGCTATAACTAAAATAAATGCGATTGTATCAATGTACTGGATATCTAATGGTACTAATACATATTTGTAAAGCGGATAAGTAATAATTGTAGAAAGCAGAATGACGACAATAACTGCAAGTCCCATTCCTACAACTGATTTCATCTTTGTGGAGACACCAAAGAATGAGCATAATCCTAAAAATTGCATTAAAACAATGTTATTGATTAACATTGCTGAAATTAATATCGCAAGTAAGCTCATTATTTCTTAGCCCCCTTTCTTTGACGGAAGGCAGTGATTCCAGCTAAAAGGAATCCAATCACCAGGAATGCTCCGGGAGGTTGTGCCAAAACCGAAAACGCAAATCTATCTAATCCTGCATTTTGAAATATTGTATATTCAAATCCAAGAGGTAACGTTTTTCCTAAAACAATCATACCAGTTCCGAAAAACTCTCTGACTAGACCAATTATTGATAGTGCTAATCCAAAACCTATAGCAACACCAAGACCATCTAAGGCAGCACGAGTAACATTATTTTTTGAAGCAAACGCTTCTGCTCTACCTAAAATAATACAGTTAACAGTAATCAAGGCAATGAACACACCTAATTCTTGAGCTAAATCAGGAGCGAAAGCATCGACTAACATCTTTAAGATTGTAACTTCAGTAGCAATAATAATGACATACACAGGAATACGTACTGCATTAGGAATTAATTTTCTAATTGCTGATACGGATATATTTGTTAAAGTTAAAACCATAACAACTAATACGCTCATCCCAAATGCACCTTCAAAGGTAGCTGTTACTGCGAGTGCAGGACACAGACCTAATACCATAACAAATAATCCATTTTCTTTAAGAATCCCTTTAGCAAAGGTTTCCCAAAGTGATGGTTCTTTATCTTCTACTTTTACTTTTTTAGCGGGTATTTTTTTTGTTTCGGTCATCGGTATGTCACCTCACTTACACTTAATGTTGAATTGAAATATTCTGAAACTGCTTTAAAGACTAGTGATTTAATAACTCCTGTACTTTGCGAAGCAGTAACACCAGCATCTAAATCTTCAACATTGATCACTGGAATTGATACCAATTGATTTGCATTGAATCCTTGATAATATTCGTATATGTAATTTTGAATTTTAACATTATAGGATGCTGTTTGTCTTAATTCAATGATTTGCACATAAACTTCATCATTTAAATCAATCCCAACTAAAAGTTCAATATAACCAAATTCATCTTCGGGAGTTTCAATAAATCCGTTTCTTGCATAAACATGATAAACAGTTCCTATTTTATCTCCTTGTTTATTGATTGCATCAGAAACCGAATGGAGAACTTCATAATGCCCTATTGTGGGTACATCATTAATTACTGTTTCATTACTTAGAGTAATCATTTGTCCAAAGAGTTTATCTTCGGGTTCTAAAGGAATGCTAGTCGCATAAATTAAGATAAATATAAGACCTACAGCCAACAATATTGCTGAATTTATCAACAAAAATTTGTTTTCTTTATTCATGATAATGCACCTCCTAAAGCAGTAAGGAGTGCATCAACAACTGCTTGAGAATTTGAAGCTCCAGCAACTAAATCTCCATTCCCTCCAAATGACTGAATATTATTTCCTGTCATGGAATTTACATAAGATACAACTTTACCATAAAACTGATTTGTTGTATTATGTCCAAACTCATCTTTAGGAAGATCAATACCTAAAATAGTACCATCATTGCTAAGTCCAATATATAAATTAATGGTTCCAATGTGACCATCAACACCATCATAAACTCCTGAACCCCTCAAGTGATAGAAAGATCCAATGATTTGGTCATTACCATCTTTCACAATATCTTTAGATAGAATACTTGTTGTAGGAGTGAATGTTAAATCATTTTCTATTGTATAGTCTGCTCCAAACCAAAATTCATAGGGTTGTGCAGGTGTTTCATATGTATTTGTATGTGTAATAGATATATCCGAAAGTAAATCTTTAACTAAATCATAACTGAAAGTTGCTCCAGTGATAACATCACCGCTTGGTTCAAGATCAGCAATAGCCGTTCCTATAAACAAAGCAAGGTTACTTATAGTTCCGTTGACTTGATAAGTTTGTTGAATTTCAATAAAATCAGCACCAACAATTGTACCAAAAACATTAACACCTACAACAATTCGCATTGAACCAAACTTATTGTTTCCATAAGCTTCATAGATGTATCCAATTGTTTGACCTGTTTCGTTTTTGCCAATGACTTTACTTTGAATTGAATCAGGATCTCCTGTAATATCTAGTTCCTCGTATTTGTCAAGTCCGGGTAGTACTTTATTAAAAGCAATTTCTTTACTTTCAGTAATATTATCTTCAATGATTGGTGCAGTAATGGCGTTCACTCCACCAATTGCAAATCCACAAACTAAAGAAACCATCATCAATACAAGTGTGTAGTGAAATAAAGGTTTTTTTAAGAGATTTTTCATAAGACTGTACCTCCTACACCAAAATAAACAATGAGTGCCATAATGATGAAAAGAGCAACATACCCAATAACGAATCTTGGTCTAATCTTATTTGTTGACCATTTTGCATAATCAATAAGTGGTACAAACATATTTGCAAATAATAATCCAGCAGCAACACCTTCAGCATAAGCACCAAAGGTACGAATAAGAACGATTAGGGAACCTATAAGTAATCCGTATAACCATCGTCCGGGTCTAGTCACAGGAGCTGTTACAGGATCTGTTACCATAAATGCTACTCCAAATAATAAACCACCCGAAAAAATATTATATAAAACAAATTCAAACCATTGAGCAGGATATAACTTAAGTCCGATCAATGTAATTAATAGAGTAAATGTCACAAATGTTGAAACGACAATTCTATAATCTGCAGTTCTTCTAATAATTAAATAGATAAGACCTATAAGAATTGCGATTGCACTAATTTCTCCCATTGTACCAGGAATATTTCCTGTGATTAGATCAATGATTGGATAACTATTTAAAACAGCTGGAAATCCCATACCGCTTTTTAGTGCTGTTAACGGGGTTGCTCCCGCAACCATATCCATACCAACATAAACACCTGCAAACATACCCGTCAATGCTAGTGATACAAATCTACGTCCTGCTGCAGCAACATTAAATATATTTGCTCCAAGACCACCAAACATCATCTTAACAACAACAATAGCGAAAATAGCACCAACAGCAACTGCATAGACTGGTATCTTCGATGGCATAAGCATTGCAAATATTATCGCACTGATTGCAGGCGCAGTCACATTGTTGATTGTATAAGTGCTATATTTTGTTTTCAATCTTTCTTTAAAGGTTTTATCGGTTTTTTTAACCTTTTGCATCATTCCAAAAATTAGCGCTTCTAGTCCAATCATAAGGATAAGAGATACTAGTATTCTAATTACCGCATCCCAACCAAAACGATAAATCGAAAAAACGACAACTGGGATTAAGGCAATAAGAACATCAATCATCATACGTTTAGTGCTAACTTGCTTACGAACATAGGGGCTCGTTTGTTTAATTGCTTGCATATTTTCCTCCTACCTTACTAAGCGTTTGCCAGAACGCATATACTCTGTCAAATGAATCTTAGATGGACAAACAAACGAACAAAGTCCACATTCAATGCATTTATTTACTTCTAACATCTTCAAAGCATCTTTATCTTTGACCTTGTAAGCACTCATAATTTGAGTAGGTTGAATATCTACCGGGCATGAGTAAACACATGCAGCACAATGAATGCAAGGTTCTTCTATTAGAATTTCCTCATTTAGTACGATAAGACTTGTTGAAGTATGTGTCATAACAATATCATCTCTAAGTACATTCGTTCCCATCATTGGTCCACCCAAAATGAGGACTTTAGGAATTTCAATATCCTTATAACCACCAGCAAGTTCAATTAATTCTTGGATTTGTGTACCAATTCTAGCCCTAAAACTTGAATTGTGAACACCATTACCACTTATTGTAAACAATCTTTCCAAGACTGGAAGTCTCTTTTTAACTGCATTGTATATACTTTGCAATGTTGAAACATTAAAATTTAATACACCATATTTAGATAAGAGTTCGCCTTGGGGAATTTTAACACCCACTGCACGATTAATCATATCAAGTTCCCAACCTTGTGGATAATGATTCCCCACAGTGATAACTTCAATATTGTGTCCTGTAAATTGTTTTAAACTAAAATTGAGTCTTTCTCTTATTTCAGTATATTTCTTCTTGATTGCAATAACTCCTTTTGGAGCACCACTTGCTTTCATTGCATAAATTAGCCCTTGAATCACTTCTTGAGGTTGATTCATCATCAAACTATAATCAGCAATCAAATAGGGTTCACATTCAACCCCATTAGCAATGACAACATTTATTTTATCTTTTGTCTGTAATTTAATATAACTAGGAAAAGCACTTCCTCCCAAACCGACTAAACCCGCTTCCTTAACAATTTCGACAAAGTCTTCTTTAGTAAGTGCATCAATTTCTTCATTAGTTCGATCAATAATTGAAGGATGTAAGTTATATTTTTTATCGTTTTTAACAATCAAGCAATCAACGACATTACCACTTTGATCGACGCTTTTTTCATAACCTTTTACTTCACCACTGACAGTGGAGTGCATGGGTTGTTCAAAAAATGCACCTTTTCTTGTTCCCAGAACCTCACCAATTTTAACAAATTGTCCACCTCTTACGCACGTTTCTCCTTCGGGACAACGTGCACTAGTTACTGGATAAAATAAGAAATCAGCATCTAGGTAATGGAGAATAGGCAGTTCTTTAAGTTCTTTTTTGCCGTCAGGAATATATTTTGTTTTTGCAATCATCGTTTATACTCCCTTCGTGTATAATGGAAATTTATGTGTGAGCGCAGTCACTTTCTTTTGAATTTCTAAAATTCTTTCATCGCTATCACGATTCGCAAATGTTTCATCAATCAATTCAGCAACTAAACGCATTTCATTTTCTTTAAATCCTCTTGTTGTTACTGCAGGTGTACCTAGGCGTATGCCACTAGCATAGGCTGGTTTTTCCTTATCAAATGGAACACCATTTTTATTACATGTAATATTGACACGGTGCAGTAGATTTTCAGCATCTAGACCCGTGATATCATATCTTCCTTTAACATCAATCAGCATTAAGTGATTATCAGTTCCGCCACTAATAACTCTAAATCCACGTTTCTTCATTTCGTCAGCAAGAACCTTAGCATTTTTAACAACCTGTTTCTGATATTCAACAAATTCATCAGATAATGCTTCTTTGAACGCAACTGCTTTTGCAGCAATGACGTGCATCAAAGGTCCACCTTGAACTCCCGGGAAGACTGCTCTATTGATTTTTTTAGCAATATCTTCATCGTTTGTTAAAATAATTCCACCTCTAGGACCCCTCAATGTTTTATGTGTTGTAGATGTTACTGCGTGTGCATAAGCCATTGGAGAAGGATGAACACCAGCAGCTACCAAACCAGCTATATGTGCCATATCTACGACAAGATATGCTCCAACTTCATCAGCTATTTCTCTAAATCTCTTAAAATCAATAATTCTTGAATATGCACTTGCTCCAGCAATAATCAACTGAGGTTTTACTTCTTTAGCTATTTCAAGAAGTTTATCATAATCAATCATTTCAGTTTTTTCATCAACGCCATAAAAAGATGCCTGATAAAATTTTCCGGAAAAATTTAAACGGAACCCGTGTGTTAAATGACCACCTTCCGCAAGTGACATTCCTAAAATCATATCGCCAGGTTTTATCAATGCTTGATATGCCGCCATATTTGCTTGTGATCCAGAATGTGGCTGAACATTTGCATAGTTTGCCTTAAATAATTTTTTTAATCTATCAATGGCTAAAGTTTCTATTTCATCAACGTATTCACACCCGCCATAATATCTTTTTTTAGGATATCCTTCAGCATATTTATTGGTCAATATGGAACCTTGTGCTTCTAAAACTGCATCTGAAACAAAGTTTTCTGATGCAATCAATTCAATATGTTCTTCCTGTCTGTTTTTTTCCTTGAGAATGATGCACTCGATCATGGGATCGGTCATTTTTAGGTTCATATGTTCCTCCTCGATAAATCCTATATTATTATATCATAATAACAGGTAAAATAAAAGACAGTATTGGTTGCATATATACCTGTCTTTTTGTGTGTTTTTTTACTTCTTAACCTCTAATTTCTAATCATTAATTTTTAAAGAGTAATGTTGTGAGAAACAACTTGAACATCGTCAAGTTCATCTAATAATTCAATGAGGCGATCAAATTTCCCTTGGTCTTCTTCATTATCCAAAGAAGTTTCCATCATTGGGAGCCACATTAACTCTTCTGTTGCAAAATCCATTTCAGGTTTAGCGTCGGTAATTGCAGTTCTTATTAAATTAAAATCATTTGCTTCGCCATAGATTGTAATAGATTCTTCTTCAACTTCAATATCCTTAACATCAAGATCGTTTGTGATTAAAATTTCTAACAATTCATCTTCTGTAATATCTGGCATTGTAAATACAGCTAAATGATTAAACATATGTACAACAGATCCGGTTACACCTAGTTTTCCACCAGTTTTAGTAAAACAAGTTCTAACAGTAGCAATCGTTCTGTTAACATTTTCAGTTAAGCATTCAACGATAAGCATTGAATTCCCCGGTCCAAAGCCTTCATAACGAGCTTCAGAATAGTTTTCGTCACTTCCGCCTTTAGCCTTATCAATCGCTCTTTTAATAACATCAGCAGTGACTTGCTCTTTTTTAGCTTTTTCAATAATCTTTTTTAATGATTGATTTGTTTCTGGATCTGGTGTTCCTGATTTGGCAGCCATATAAATTTCTTTGCCATATTTCGCATAGAGTTTACTTTTAACAGCAGCCGTTTTATCCATAGATGCTTTTCTTACTTCATGTGCTCTTCCCATTGATTTATCTTCCTTTACTTACTGAATTTTTTGTCATAATTCTTGATGCATTGTGTAATAATTTTTTTAGCAGCTTCTGCGCCTTCAACATCTAAAATATAGGTTTTTTTACCTTCGAGAGACTTGTACACTTCAAAGAAGTGTCCCATTTCAGTCATTAAGTGTGCTGGTAATTCGCTAATATCTTTGTATTGAGTTAAAGATGGATCTCCAAAAGGAATTGCAATAATTTTTTCATCAATTTCATCAGAATCAATCATTTTCATTACTCCGATTGGATAACATTCAACAATTGATAATGGTTCAATATCTTCCTGACATAATACCAAAACATCAAGAGGGTCATTATCTCCAGCATATGTTCTAGGAATAAATCCATAGTTCGCTGGATAGTGAGTTGAAGTAAATAGGATTCGATCTAAAATAATCATTCCCGTTTCTTTATCTAACTCATATTTTTTTTTACTACCCTTAGAAATTTCAATACACACTACAAATTTCTCAGGTTGAATTCTTGATTTGCTGATGTCATGCCAAATGTTCATATGATTTTCTCCTTTTACTACATTTCTATTTTACCATTTTTGATTAAAAAAACACCCTATATTCGGGTGTCTTTTTGTCGCACATGATCAGTAACAATATTTGCTACTTATTCCTATGTGCCCCCATATGTGCATTGAATAACTCGTATGAAGACTATAAATATAAAAACAATCCCTGTGTATTTTAACAACCTGTTGTGGTGATTACACCAAAATGAAATCATTATTTCCAAATCAAACAACTTAGTGGTCATCAAATACATTCTCATTATAGCAATAACACTTTACTTTGTAAAGGTTATATTTCCTTTTTCATCACTTGCTAAATTGAACTTATTTAACGTGCTTCAAATAAAGATCATATGTATTTTCCAAGAGTGCATTAATTGTCATAGGTCCGACGCCTCTAGGTACCGGAGATAAATAAGATGCAACCTCGCTAACACCTTCAAAATGAACATCACCCACGAGCTTACCATCAACTCTATTAACACCAACATCAACAACAATAACTCCAGGTTTGACCATATCTTTTGTTACGAGTTCTGCTTTTCCTGCAGATGCAATAATGATGTCAGCAGTTCGTGTATGAAAAGCTAAATCTTTTGTTTGTCTATGACATACAGTGATGGTTGCTCCAGCATCCATCAATAATCGAGCAACAGGGAATCCAACAATATTGCTTCTACCAATAACTACTGCATCCATACCTGATACATTGATATCATATGCTTTTAACAAAGTCATGATACCCTTTGGTGTTGCAGGATAAACTGTAGGTTTTTTCTGATACAAATATCCCTGATTTATTACATGAAATCCATCAGCATCTTTATCTTTTGAGATTAAATCAATAAGTTTTGCTTCATTCAAGTGTTTAGGAATAGGTAATTGTAATAAAATTCCATCAACCATCATATCGTGATTTAATTTTTCAATTAATTTAGATAATTCTTCTTCGCTAATATTTTCATCAAGACGAAAAAGTTCATGGGTAATGCCTACAAGTTTGCATGCCTTTCCCTTACCTTTAACATATGACATACTCGCAGGATTTTCACCTACTAAAATGATAGCTAAACTTGGTGCTCTTTGATAAACGGGAACATCTTTTATAATATTTTCTTTTAATTGAAGATTTCTTTCATTGGCGACTTTTGCACCATCAAGTAAAATCATTTAATCACTCCTAATCTATCAAATTTCCTTCACTATCGATAACCATTTCAAGTGCACGAGGCGTTTTATTTAAACCAGGCATAACCATGATTCCCTTTGTTAGTGCAACAAGGAAGCCAGCTCCTAAAGATGGTCTAATTGCTTGAATTGTCAATGTGAAGTCAATGGGTAATCCTTTAATTTTGGGATCCCCTGTCAAGGATAATGGAGTTTTAGCCATACAAACGGGTAAATTCCATCCGAGTTCCTGATAATTTGCAAGTTGTTCAGTTGCTTTTTTAGTAAATACAACTTCTTTAGCACCATAAATCTTTTTTGCAATTGTTTCTATTTTTACTTGTGTTGAATCGCTAGCTTCGTAGAGTTTAGTAAACGAAGATGGTTTTTCGGTAAGATCAACGATCATATTTGCTAAATCAACCATCCCTTCACCACCAAGAGCGAATCCTTTACATAATGCTATTGGATGATTATTTTGTTTTGCCCAATTCATAATCGCTTCTATTTCTTCATCAGTATCCGTATAGAAATGATTAAGTGCAATTACATAATTTAATCCATAATTTTTAATGTTTGACAAATGTTTGTTTAAATGTGGTAATCCGGCTATTAGTGCTTCTCTATTTTCTTCATTAAAATCCTCAGCACCACCATGTGATTTAAGTGCTCTAAGCGTTGCAACAATAACCACAGTGTCCACTTGTTTATTTAAATATGGCATTTTCAAATCTAAGAATTTTTCCATACCTAAATCTGCACCAAATCCAGCTTCTGTAATCGTATAATCGCCTAATTTCATTGCTAGTTTTGTAGCAACAATTGAGTTGCATCCATGAGCAATATTAGCAAATGGACCAGCATGAACTAAAGTCGGTACACCATCTAGGGTCTGAACAAGATTTGGATTCATTGCGTTTTTCATCAATAAAGTCATCGCATCTGCACCACCTAAATCAGAAACACAAACTGGTTTTCCATCTTTATTGTAACCAATAAGAATTCGATTAATTCTCTGTTTCAAATCATCTAAATCACTCGCTAAAGCCAAGATTGCCATAATTTCGCTTGCAGCAGTAATAATAAATCCATCTTTTCTAGTGGGTGTTTCAATTGAACGAAGTGCACGGTCATTCATATCCATGCAGCGTTTCCATGTTACAGTTTCTATGTTCAGTTCGTTACCTTGATGAATATGATTATCAATAAGTGCACTTAATAAGTTATTAGCTGATGTAACCGCATGTAGATCACCAGTAAAATGAAGATTGATATCATCAGAGGGGGTAATACTTGATTTTCCTCCACCTGTTGCTCCACCTTTTAGACCAAATACAGGTCCCAAGCTAGGTTCTCTAAGTGCAAGCATTGGTTGTTTCCCAATGTATTTTAAACCTTGTGCTAAACCAATTGATATTGTTGTTTTACCTTCACCAGCTGGTGTAGGATTAATAGCTGTAACTAAAACAAGCTTGCCATTCGGTTTGTTTTCTAGTCTTCTCAACACTTTTAAATCGATTTTTGCCTTATCAAACCCATATGGCAAACATTCTTCTGGACCAACGCCCATTTGTTCACATAATACTGTAATTTGTTCCATAGTTTTCTCCCTGTTCGTAAAAAAAGTATCTCTTTTAAGATACCTTAATTATAGCATATTATTTAGCTATTAAAAATATTACATAGTTTACGATTATTGACTTCTGCGCTATGAAAACTCGTAAAAGTGAGTCTTATAAATCAAGAATAGATTTTATTTTTTGTGGTAATCCAAGAATTTCGGTTGTAGATAAACTGCATAAAGCAAGTCGAATCCCGCCAGTCATTGGAACTGCAAATATATGGTGTTCGGCAAGTTTTAAATAATCTTGTTCTGGGTTTGGTGTTAAAACTACCGTATAAAACCCACTTCTAAATGGATGAGTCTTTAATCCAATTTCCTTTGCTTGTTTAATAAATGAAGCACTTCTTTGTTGCACAAGCGTATTAATGTGGTCGAGACCACTTAAAAACTCTTTCTTATTTTCTGCTTTTGAAAAATGATTGAGTAATTCAATTGAAACAGTTGGTGTTGCTGACCATGAACCTCTCGCTTCATTCACAAATTTTTTGTAGAAATTATTTACTTTCTCTTCATCGTGTGCTAAACCTATAGCAGCACCAAGTCTTAAACCATACGCTCCAAATGTTTTTGATCCACTAAAAGCAAGTACAGTCATCACGTGATTTTTCAATAAGGGAAGATAAGTTAATTTCTTTCGATTATCTGATTCATGTGAAAAATCAAGATATGCCAAGTCATATAGAAATACAATATCGTTTCTTGTTTGTTGATTTAAAATGTCTATGATTTGTTTAAATTCGTTCTCACTTAATGTAAATCCAGTTGGATTATGGCATGGATCGTTAATGATGACTATAATTTGCTTTTGAATCGCACAAAGTACTTTTAGTCTTTCTTCAAAGCTTTCAATGTCAAATTTGTCACCTTTAAATAGCTTATGTTCAAAAATACTCAGTTTTGCACGATCTGCAAAGCGTTCATACTGCCATCTAATGTCTGACACAAAGATAAAATCGCTTGGTTTAGAATAAACTGAAAATGTTGATGCAATAGCGCCACTTCCCCCTGGTGTTGCACATGCATTAACAAACATCTGTTCTCTAATGTCTTTCTCGCATTTCCCAAATACCCAAGAAATGACATTATTTTTAAACTCTTGTCCTCCATCAACTGAAGGATAAGGTAAAATTTTTTCATCGGGAAGGGTTCTAATTGCCTTTGATACAATTGGCATGCCACCAATTGATTTATCCTCGTCATAGAACATACCGATGGATGCATTAATCACATCATCATATTTTTTTGATGCTTCAATAGCATCCTTTGAAATCTTTAATATATCTACACTCATATCGATCACCTCTATATCAATTATAAATCAAGTCGTCTAAAAATAAATCAAACAAATAGAGCCAATGCTCTTTTTTATGTTTTGTTACCATGATAATGTGTATATGTCCTTTGAGATAAGCGAGCCGAACCTGAGTCTTTGATGAACCCGCTTTATCAAATAATTTTTTACCATTAGTTTTCGCAGATGCTTCAATTGATAGAACAAGTGTGACTTGATTAGATTCTACAATTGTTTTATGAACTCCAATGATAGATGAAAATTTCTTAAATAATTTTTCATACATATAAAGCAATAAATCGGCATCAAGTGCGCCAAATCTATCTGTAAGTTCAACCTTAAAATCTTCAATATCCTTAATGCGATTTAATTCACTAATTCTCTTATGAATTTCAATCCTTACACTATCCTGACTTACATATTGTGGATCAACATGACGAGGTGCATAAATTTCATCAATAGCTGTTTCCTTTGGTCTATCTAATGAGACTCCTGTGATTGCTTCTTCGAGAAGTTTCATGTAGAGTTCCAAACCAACTGAGTCAATAAATCCTGACTGTTCAGATCCCAATATGTCACCAGCACCTCTAATCGATAAATCTCGCATCGCAATTTTAAACCCACTACCTAAAGCAGTGAAATCTTGAATTGCTGTTAATCTCTTCTTTGCTTCATCATTAATATTTCGGTAAGCTTCATATAACAAGTATGCATAAGCAATACGATCACTTCTGCCCACACGTCCTCTAATTTGATAGAGTTGTGAAAGTCCTAATTTATCAGCATCATGAATAATTATAGTATTTGTGTTAGGTATATCAACACCCGTTTCAATAATGGTTGTTGAAACTAAAATGTCGTATGAGTGATCAATGAAATCACTTAAAGTATTTTCAAGTAGATCTTTATTCATTTTTCCATGCGCATAAGCAACTCGAGCTTCAGGAACAAGTTTTTGAAGCTTGTGAACCATTCCTTCTATGCCTTGTACTCGATTAAATAAATAGAAGATTTGTCCACCTCTAGCAAGCTCACGTTTAATAGCTTCTTTAATTAATGCTTCCTGTCTTTCAACGACATAGGTTTGTACCGGATACCGGTTCAAGGGTGGGGTTTCAATCATTGAAACATCTTTGAGGCCCATCATAGACATTTGTAATGTTCTTGGAATAGGGGTTGCACTTAAAGTCAGTGTATCAACATTCACTTTGAACTCACGAATTTTTTCTTTGTGCTCTACACCAAAGCGTTGTTCTTCGTCTATAATGAGTAATCCCAAATCCTTGAATTTAACATCTCCAGATAATAATCGATGGGTACCAATGACAACATCAATATATCCCTTTTTCAGTTTATCCAATGTTTCCCTTTGTTTCTTAGGTGTCACGAAACGGCTTAATAAGGCGACATTCGCGCCATACTTCTCAAAGCGCTCTTTAAAAGTATAATAATGCTGTCTTGCTAAAACTGTTGTTGGAACCAAGTATAAAACTTGTTTCGTATTTAAGACAGCTTTGAAAGCTGCGCGCAGTGCAACTTCGGTTTTACCAAAACCAACATCACCACAAATTAATCTATCCATGGGGCGTTCATTTTCCATATCGAACTTTGTATCAACAATAGCTTTTTGTTGATCTCTTGTAGTTTCATATGTAAAATCTCTTTCAAAAAAAACTTGCATTTCATTATCTTTTGCATATGAAAATCCAATACTTTGTTGTCTTTGTGCATAAAGTGAAATCAAACGATCGCTCAAGTCCTTAATTCTCATTCTGACGCTAGCCTTTGTCTTCGTCCATTGTTTACCACCAAGCTTAGATAGTTTAGGATGGATACCATCGCGACTACTAAACTTCAGGACCATATCGATCTGATCCAATGGAACATACAGAGCTTCTTCATTTGCATAAATTATATGAAGATAGTCTCTTTTTTCTTGACTAAGCTCCATCGTCTTCAATCCAATATATCGTCCAATACCATAATCATAATGAACGACAAAGTCACCCACAGATAAGTCTTCGATTCTACGGATTTTTGTTGATTGATTAAGTACACTTCGATATCTAATTGCTGGACGAACTTTATAAGAAAATAGTTGTGCCTCATCTAAAAGAAGAATCTTATCTTCTCTAGATAAAAAGGATCCATAACTTGATTGATTAAGTAAATAAACTCCGGGAGTTTCATTTAGCCCTGTTTCAAAATTAATTTCTTTATCTTTAAAAAACTGTGAGATTTCATCATAATAATGCTGTGTTGATACGCAGAAAATAACGTGATATGAGTGAATGACATCTTTAATGTCTAACTCGAGTAATGCTAGATTTCCTTGATAATTGTTTGCTGTTGATACACCTAAATCAAGAGCATTTTCAGGACTATTCATTCCAAAATTATCTATTTCAATGTGAGCTAATTTTAGCTCTCTTTCTAATGGAATACGAAAGGGAATACTTAAAAAGTGTGCTCCATTCATTGTTATCGCATAGGTATTTAAATCATCAGAAATTGCTTGTTCATTAATGTGCATTTTATGAACATCAATCATGTATATCTTTTTATTTTCACTAAAATCAAGAACTGTTGTTTCCTCGTGATTAAAAAATGGAATGTAAATACTTAATCCATCTATCTTTGTTCGCATTTCAATGGATTCTAAATCTTGTTCCAGTTTTTCTTCTTCTCTATCTGATAAGTTCCTATCTTTAAAAAACCTATTGATCTCAAGAAGAGCATCGGTTTTCATCTGATCGGTATAAAATAACTCATTCATCGGCGTAATTTCAATCGCTTCTATTTCGGCAAATGATCTTTGTGTTTCCACATCAAAAATTTTTATTTGATCTAAAATATCATCAAAAAAATCCAATCGATAGGGTTGATCATGGTTAAGTGTATATAAATCAACGATGTGTCCTCTTACACTGAACTCCCCAGGCTTTTCAACTGTGTACGTTCTTGAATACCCACTATAAATTAAATACTGAACCAAGTCTTCGAGATTATAAGATTCATTTCTTTTTAAAACCTTAACACTATTGATATAATCTTCAGGTGCTAATTGTCTTTGACATATCCCTTGAAGCGTTGTAACAACAATAAATGGTTTTCCAGTCATTAATTGTTTTAACGTATAAAGTCTTTCGCTTTTAAACTCAGGACTTCCTAAAGCCATGATATTCGTAAGCGTTTGGTCTGCTGGATAAAATAAAACATCATCAGCATCAATAATTTGACTCACTTGATCATAATACTTTTGAGCCTCATAAAGATTGGGCGTAACAATAAAAACAGTTTTTTTGTTTTCTAAGTAATCGAGCGAAGCGAGATACGCATTATATGTGTCTGTTGATGACTTAAAAAACATCGTCTTCGATGTTTTATTAATTATTTTTATCATATTTGTTTTCATCTTAAGAAAATCAATCATCGATTCGCCTCTTAGATAGTAAAACCCAAACTATGTTTGGGTGTTATATTTTGTCATTATATCTGTAAATGGAACATTTTGAACGAAAAGTTCAATAATTTCAGTCGAAAATTTGATTGCTTTTTGCAAAGTAATCCATTGATCCTGTGTAAATTGCCCCAAAACATATTGATCCAACGGGGTGGTCACATGGTTATCAATACCGATGCGAACTCTTTTGAAATCTTCTGTATGCAAAAGACCAATGATGTTTCTTAAACCATTATGTCCACCATGACCGCCTGATTCTCTTAATCGAAGTTTGCCAGTTTCAAGATTGACATCATCAACAATAGCTAAAATATCACTTACATTAATATCATAATATTTAATTAATTTGAGAATTGCTTCACCGGATAAATTCATAAATGTAGAGGGTTTAGCTAAAATTATCTTTTCACCATTCAATTGAGTCATCAAAATTTCTGCATTGAATTTAGAGTCAAATTTTGCTTGCTCACCAAGAATTCTTAAAATTTCATCAATAATCACAAACCCAATATTATGTCTTGTTTTCTGATATTTTAATCCTGGATTACCTAACCCTATAATAAGCTTCATTGAATACTCTTTTCTGGATGTTCAATTTTATCAAATATTTGACTAATAGGTTCATCTTTAACAATATGCAATATGGATTGACCTAATAGTGGCCCAATTGATAATTGGGTGATTTTTTTAGTTTTATATGCTTCGGGAATGTTTATTGTATCTGTAACAACAACTTCACATAAAACTGATTCTTCTATTCTTTCTATTGCATCACCTGAAAGAACCGGATGCGTTGCTGCAGCATAAACATCGATAGCTCCAGCTTTAATAAGTGCTTCTGCGCCTGCAATAAGTGTTCCTGCTGTATCAATAATATCATCGACCATAATTGCAGTTTTTCCTGCAACGTCACCGATAATATTTTGTACTTCAGCCTTATTGGGAGCAGAACGGCGTTTATCAATAATTGCTAAGGGTGCATTTAAGATGCGGGCAAATATTCTAGCTCGTGTAGCACCACCATGATCTGGAGAGACAACGACAATGTTTTTCAATTTTTTTGAATAAAGAAAATAATCAGCTAAAAGAGGTGCTGCAGGAAAATTATCGATAGGAACATTAAAAAATCCTTGAATTTGAGCTGCGTGTAAATCAATGCAGATGAGACGGTTAACGCCTGCAACTTGTAACATATCTGCAATAAGTTTTGCTGTAATTGGCTGACGAGATTTTGCTTTTCTATCCTGTCTTGAATAACCATAATAAGGCATTATCACTGTTAATGTTCTAGCTGATGCTCTTTTCATTGCATCTGCCATAATGAGTAATTCCATTAAATGCTCATTCGCTGGTGCTGAGGTTGATTGAACGATAAATACATCATGTCCTCTAACACTTTCTTCGATATTTACGGTAATTTCTCCATCAGAAAATTTGAAAACATCGACATTACTAATTTCTATTCCGGAAGTTTTTGAGATCTCCTCTGCTAATGCTCTATTTGAACTTAGTGCAAATAATTTAATCTTCTTTCCGTCAATTGTTGACATATCATCACAACTCCTCTGTCCACTTTTAATTATACATTAAAACGGTCAATTTTTAAATTGATTTTATCCAAAAAAAATCTTTTCGCAGGGTGTGCGAAAAAGATTTTCGTTTACTTCATTTTTTTAGTTTAAGTTATTATTCACTAACAGTTACTGGAGTTGCTAATGCTTCATTATATGCTATAACAATAGCATCTTCAATAATCTTACGCATTTCACCATGAATTGGGTGAGCGATGTCTCTAAAAGTTCCATTTGGAGTCTTTTTGCTTGGCATGGCCACAAAAATGCCGTTTTCGCCTTCAATGATGCGTATATCATGTACAACAAAACTCTCGTCAAATGTAATGGTTGCTACCCCTCTAAGTCTACTTTCGCTGCTAACAAGTTTAACTCTAACATCAGTAATCTTCATTTTGCCCTCCAAGACGTCCTTTTATATGTTGATTATAGCATATTCAAACTTATTATAAAAGTTTTTTTAGATTTTTGGCTCCGTTTTGAGGTAATGAAGGCCAGATTTGGTTATTTTGTCTTCTAAATCCATTCCATTTTGCTTAAATGTTAAAAGATAAAAAGTTGAACCACTTCCGCTCATTAAACAATTGAAATTAAGTCTTTTCACTTGGGAGTATACCTTTTTTAATGAAGGATAACACATGAGTGTTGTTTTTGTTAACTGATTATATGTTTTCTTAAAGAATAGAATATATTTTTCGTTCAAATAATTCCTAAATAGACGATCAAATTGTCTTGAATGATATTTAATTTTATGGTTTTCAAATATTTCTTTTGTGGATACACTAACCTCTGTTAAGAACAAATAAATGTCTTTAATTGGTGGATTATCAATAAATAATAAACTCTCACCTCTACCATAAACGTATGCGGGTTGATTATATAAACAAAACAAAGTATCTGATCCGAGTTTTAATGCCAATTCTTCTAAATCTTCAAGGTTTTTATTGAGTCCCCATAATTGATTAAGTCCTCTTAAGGTTGCAGCAATATCTGCGGAGCCTCCACCTAATCCGGCGCCAATGGGAATCATTTTTTTGAGTGTGATTTTAGCACCTGATGTGATATTAAACTCTAGTTGCATAAGTTTTGCTGCTTTTAAGATAGCATTGTCTTCAATCTGAACATTTGATTTCAAAACTAATTCGTTATGTGGTTCAAACTCAAGGATGTCATGTAACTCAATAGGGATCAAAATCATTTTCAGTTCATGATATCCATCAATTCTTTTTTTAACGACATCTAGTGCAAGATTAATTTTCGCATGCGCTTGTTCTCTAATCATTTTCCCACTCCTTCGTCAAAAGAATGAAATCCTCTTTAGTTAACGCTTCAGCTCTCACATTGGGATTGAATCCATGATTTGTTAAAAATGCTTCTAACTCGATTTTAGGCTTGTTAAATGCTTCATACCAATTGTTGACTAATGTCTTTCTTTTTTGTCTAAATGCTTCTTTTACAAGACTCAAAAAAAGTTGTTCCCTCTCAATTTCAATCAGGGGTGTTTGTCTTTTTACGATGCGAATAACTGCACTATCAACATTTGGAATAGGATAAAACATTTGTCTTTTAACATCCATCATTTTATGTGCTTCAGCATGATATTGTAATATGATAGATAGTGCATTATATTGCTTACTTTTTGGTGTAGCAAGTAATCTATCACAAACCTCTTTTTGAATCGTGAGCGAAGCTGTTTTAATATTTTTTGTTTCTAATAATTTAAATAAAATAGGTGTCGTAATATAATATGGTACATTAGCAACCACATGTAAATCCATCTTATAGATTGATAAATCAGCTTTTAAAAAATCTTGATATAATACGGTTAAATTATCAAATTTATCCTCAAATTCATCTAGGATTGGTTTAAGGCTCTCATCAATTTCATATGCAATAACATCTTTAGCTGATGAAGCCAAAAAAGTAGTCAGCGCTCCTTGGCCTGGTCCTACTTCAATCACGTGTTTATCTGAGATATTTGATTCTCTGACAATCTTCATTAAAAGATTTTTATCTCTTAAGAAGTTTTGTCCATACCTTTTTTTAGCTTGATGATTCACTCAGTACCTCAATAATCTTTTCTTGAGATATATCAAACATCTTGAGACGATGATATAATGTTTTTCCATTTGTATGTCCAATTTTTAATGTTTGAGCCAATCTCATTCTTCTTTTTCTACTGTCTTTTGATCCTGTTAATCCAATATCAAATAAAAATGCATGTGTCACGTTACTTTTAGAACTTTCTCTAATAATGAGCATATCCTTCAGTGCATTTTCTATTGTTTCAGTTGATGCATGTTCAATTCCAATTTTCTTTCCATTTTTGCTGTGCGCTGACTCTTGATCGATAAATGCATGGAAAATATGTGTTAGTGATTTTCCTAGAATGCGTCTAATGCGTTCTCCAGCATGATCTGGGTCTAAAAATAAGATGATATCATGGGTTTCATCTAATGCTTTTAAGACTTCAATGCGATCTGGATCAATGGCACTACCGTTGGTTGTAATTACTTGAATATCTGGGTAAATCTGTTTTAGTCTCGAGGCATCATTTCTTCCTTCGACTACGAATACCTTAGGTCTCATTGTTTACGATAGAAAAATTTAGGATCATTTTTCGTTCCGCTCAACATTAAGCTTTCAATTATTTTTGATTGTTCTTTGAGTGTGGATATAGTTCCATTATCTAACAAGATAAATATCTGATCACCGTAACTTACATCATCATCTTTATATGTACTATTTTGAACCGTGCGGTAAGTTATAAAATATTTTAACTCTTCAGGTTTATATCCTTTTTTTATCTTTTCAATCTGTGCTTGATTTTCAGATGTGTCATCAATATATCCCCAAATTCGACGATTTAAGAAATCCAATGATAATTCTCTTAATATATCATCACTTGATTTAGAAAAACTTGCAATCAGTCCATTAACATAAAAATCATCAATTTCTATATAATTGTCTAAGTTTAAAGGATCATTAATTATATTTTTTAGTGGTTCAACATTTCCAATAAATGGAAATCCTAAAATCAATAAATCTTTAACTCTTTGATATATCTTTTCTAACACAACTTCATAAGCTCTTGCGACTGGATGATAATAGACCTGCCAGTACATATGATATCTACTAATCAAGTAATTTTCTATAGCGTGAATACCGCTAATCTTAAAAACAACTTGACCATCCTTGATATATAAAACTCTAATCAATCGATCTAAATCAATATGTCCATATGCAGCTCCAGTGAAATAAGCATCTCTTTCGAGATAATCTAATCTATCTGCATCAAGTTGACTTGAAATTAATTGTTCTATGAGTGGAAATTTCTTTTCCTTTTTCAATACTGAAGAAACATCACATGCAAAATCTGCATCAATAGAATCTAAAATGCTTCTTAATTCAACATTTTTTATGACAAGTTCTGCGCCAATCTTTTCATGGTCTACTCCAAAAATATCCTCAAATGCATGTGAATATGCTCCATGACCAATATCATGTAATAAAGCTGTGCTTAAAAAGACGAGTCGATCTCTTTCATTTAATGCTTTTTGAATATCTGGAACTGTCAAAAAACGATTCGCAATTTCATAAACACCTAGACTATGCGAAAATCTTGAATGTTCTGCTCCATGAAAAACCATTTGAACACCACTTAATTGACGTATTCTTCTCAATCTTTGAAAAAGAGTTGAGTTGATCAATCTTTTAATAAGTTCAAAATCAACATGGATGTAGCCATACAATGGATCCTTATATACTTGTTGTTTAACCAGCTTATTCACTCAATTGCCTCCTTTGGCAAAAAAGTGCCATTTTTGGCACTATGCATTAATTGTATATGATTTTACTAATTCAATCTGATCTCCAGTATTGAGCATAAAAGCACTACCGTCATCAGTATCTAGATGGCAGTCTAATCTAAAATTAGGGTGTACTCTGCATAAGACATTATCCATAATACCCGCTTTAATTCCTCCAACTTTTAAACTGACGATTTGACGATCAACGACACCAAATTCTTTTCCTTCTTCTAAAGAAAAATGAATATGGCGATCAGCGATGATGACACCTTCAGTAATTTCTACCTGACCTTTGGGTCCAATCAGCGTTGCTGGTCCGGAACCTTTTACATTTCCTGATGATCTAACGGGAGCTACAAATTTGAAACGTAATGCATCACTTCTTGATATTTCTACTTGAGAAGCTAGACGAACAGGTCCTAAAATCCGAACTCCTGCTAAAAGTTTGCCTTCTGGACTCATCACATCAACCTTTTCGTTAGCTGCATACTGTCCTGGTTGACTTAAATTTTTCATAATTGACAGTTCGAAGCCTTTACCGAAAAGAATTTCTAAATGTTCTTTCGTCACGTGAAGATGACGTCCTGAAATGCCCACTGGTATTTTTTTCATGCTACTTCCTCCTACATACGAAAAGATTATAACATTTTTTATGTTTGTTTTCAACGTGTTTATGATAGAATAAAGCCAAGAAAGGGGTGTTTTTATGTCGACGATTTTTTCGAAAATAATTGCAAAAGAAATTCCAGCACATTTTGTCTATGAGGATGATTTAGTAGTTGCTTTTCTAGATATTTCACAAGCAACCAAAGGTCATACATTGGTAGTTCCTAAAGCTGAATATCGTGATATTTTTTCAGTTCCTGAAGATTTAGCCGCGCATACCATGAAGGTTGCTGTTAAGATTGCGCAAGCACTTAAAAAAGCATTTGAACCTGCAGGTATTAATATTCTAAGTAATAACGGTGAAAAATCAGGTCAAACAGTTTTCCACTTTCATCTGCATTTAATTCCACGTTACGAAAAAGAAGATGTTAAATTTAGTTTAAAGAATAACATGAGCAATCTCTCTATTGAAGATTATAGAGAAAGAGCACGCTTAATTAAAGCGGCTCTATAGTAAACATAACACCTTGTTTTATATTTTCAACTTTTAAAATCAAATTAAAATGTGAACATGTTTTTTGGACAATACTCATGCCTAATCCAAATTGTCCTTTTTGACCTTTTTCATAGGGTTTAAACAATTGATCAATAAAATTTTGACTAATGGGCTCTCCATCATTATAGAAGGTGAGCTTTTTATTTTTTAACGTAATTTCAATTCTAGTTTGAGCATATCTTAATGCATTGTCCACAATATTATTAAATGCTGAATAGAAGTTTTCTATAATTCCAAAATATGTGGAGTCGTCAAGATCTAATATAAATTCAATATCAGTACGATATTTATGATTATTCACAATATTACTAATGATATCTTTGATTGATACACTTTCAAATTCTTCTTGTGTTTTTAAGTATTCGAGTTTATTAAGCTCTAGAAGCTGTTTTACTTTTTGATTAAGTACATCTGCTTGTTTAATAATTACATCTGCTTCAGATATATCCGAAACACCATCACTAATCGCCTCAGCGTATGATTGAATAACTGCAATTGGTGTTTTAAAGTCGTGTGAAATATTTTGAAGCATTTCCTGTTTTATTTTTTCGCTTAGATGAATTTCACGTCTCATTTTTTCAATTGTCTTGGCTAATTCAGTAATTTCATCATTTCCATTTATCTCAATTGGAACAGTATAACTGTTTTTAGTCATGAGTTCAACTTCTCCTTTAAGACGCTTAACTCTTTCAACTGTTATTCTCGACCAAATTAATATAATAACATTACCCAATAGCACCAATGCGATAAAACTTAATTGAACAAGCATTCCAAATGAATTTCCAACAGCACTTAAATAATCTTCAGAAGTAAAAACAATAACAATAATATTCCCCGGCTTTCGATCAATCATAAAATAATATGAATCACCATCAATTGTTTCTTGTTTGGAATATCCGGGCCATACCGACATAATACTAACTAATTGGCTTGAGGTATAATTACCATCCAAAAGTTCAATATTTCTACTTTTTAAAACAACATTATTTTGTGCAATAACATAACCGTTATATACATTATTGGGAGGAAATGCTATATTTTCCTTGATCTCTTCATAATAAACTTCAAGCTGTTCAATATTTTGTTGCTGTCTAAAATCCTGAAATACACGGTTTAATGCAATAATAAAAACAAGACTTGTTAACAAAGTCACAACAGTAAAAATAACATTGAGTTGTGTTGTTAACTTAATCTCTTTCATAATAAACGATATCCATATCCATAGATGGTTTCAATTTTTAAATCTGGCATCTTATGTCTTAAACGACGTAAAAGATCGTCTACAACACGATCACTTCCGTAATAGTTTTCTCCCCAAACATGTTTTAGAATTTCTTCTCTGCCAAATGCAGTATTTAAATTTTTAAGGAAAAAAAGTAATAATTCAAATTCTTTGTTTGTTAAATCAATCATTTGATTTTTTGATCTAATTTCTCTTTTTGTTAAATTAATCTCATAATCAGCATAAGTAACAATTTCTGAGGATTGACCTTGAAAATGTCTTTTTAAAACTGCCTTTACTCTTAAAATAAGCTCTCTTGGAGAATAGGGTTTTGCAAGATAATCATCACTACCAAGTTCAAGTCCCATAATTTTATCTAAATCTTGATCTCTCGCTGATGTGAAAATGACAGCAGCGGTGCTGTGTCTTTCTTTTAGAGCCTTAATAAGGTCATATCCACTGATTTCACCAGTTAACATGATGTCTAAAATCCATAAATCAACATGGTCATCTATATGTTCCATTGCTGATTCACCATCATAAAAAACAGTTGTTTCGTATCCTTCTCTTGAAAGGTATTTTCTAATAATCTCTGATAAATCTTTTTCGTCTTCTACATAATATATTTTCACGTAATACACCACCTTTATATAAGTAAAATAAGCATGCTAAGCACACTTATTATACCATAGGGAAATATTTTAAAGAGAAAAATGAAGTACCTTAATAATATCAAAACACTGTGTGAAGTCTATGTTTTTTCTATGTGAAATTATGTTATTTAATCACTTTTTCCTTCATATAAGGTACTAAAACTTTAGGAATAGTAATTGTTCCATCTTTATTTTGGTAATTTTCTATAATTGCTATCATGGTTCTACCTACAGCTAAGCCTGATCCATTTAAGGTGTGAACATATTCTGTTTTACTATCTTTTGTTCTTTTAAAACGAATATTTGCACGTCTTGCCTGAAAATCTTCAGCATTAGAAATAGATCCTATTTCACGATAAGTATTTTGTCCTGGTAACCATACTTCAATATCATAAGTTTTAGCCATTCCAAATCCTAAATCACCAGTAGATAATATCATGACACGATATGGAAGTTCTAATCGTTTAAGTACTTCTTCGGAATTGAGAAGCATCTTTTCAAGTTCTATATATGAATCTTCGGGTTTAGTGAATTTAATTAATTCAACCTTATTGAATTGGTGCTGGCGTAAAATTCCTCTTGTGTCTTTTCCAGCAGACCCTGCTTCAGAACGAAAAGCCGTCGTGTATGAACAATAAATATAAGGTAGTTGTTCGCCATCCAATATCTCATCTCGGTGTAAATTAATTGTTGGAACTTCTGCAGTTGGATTTAAATACCAACTATCATCACCAGCAAAAACCTTGAAGGAGTCATCTCTGAATTTGGGAAATTGTCCAGTAGCAAACATGCTCTTTTCATTCACAATAAAAGGAGGAATGATTTCAGTGTATCCAAATTCAATCGCATGTAAGTCCATCATAAATGAAATGAGTGATCGTTCAAGTCGTGCACCTAATCCTTTATCAACGACGAAACGACTGCCTGTAATCTTTGCAGCTCTTTCAAAATCGAGGATATTTAGTTTTTCTCCAAGTTCAACGTGATCTTTAATTGGAAAATCGAAAATTTTGGGTGTTCCAACTTTTTTGATCTCAACATTTATTGAATCATCCTTACCAACCGGAACACTTTCATGTGGTAAATTAGGTGTCACTGCTAAAATATCAAAGATTTTATCTTCAATTTCTTTGAGTTTTTCATCTAATGTTTTGATATCGTCACCTAAATGAGCTACTTCAGCTAAGATATGTGATGCATCTTGTTTATTTCTTTTTAGCTCTCCAATTTTTTTTGATTGCTCATTTCTTAGAGCCTTTTTAGCTTCAACATCATGAATGATTGTTTTTCTTTGTTCCTGTAAAATAAGCAATTCTCTTAAATAGGAAAAATCGCCATTTCTTGTGGATAGTTTCTTAATTACCATTTCTATATTTTCAGTAACAAATTTTAAATCTAACATTTTCTTATCCTCCTTGAGAAAATAAAAATCCCTAGATAAAATATCTAAGGACGAAAGTTCGCGATACCACCTTAGTTCTAGAAAAATATTCTAGCACTCAAAATCTTTAACGCAGATCTACGGATGTGATTAGCATCACTGAAGAGGAGATTCCTAAAAGATTTAGATTCGCTTGCACCAACCGCGAATTCTCTTAACTAAATATATTTAGTACTATACTCTTTTTCGTGTTATCTATATTATATGTTTTTTGAATTTAAATGTAAAGATAGATTAATGATTACTCTTTACAATTTGCTTTTTTATTAATGAGTTTCTGAAGGTTATCCTTCAACTCTTCTTTTTCCAAACCGAAATCTAAAATTGCTTCAATATAATCGATTTTATTACCGACATCATAACGTTTTCCTTCAATATCATATGAATAAACTTTTTCTTCGTCCATTAATCTAAGAATTGCATCAGTAAGTTGAATTTCATTACCCGCACCTTTTTCTTGATTCTTTAAATATGAGAAGATCTTTGGTGTGAGGACGTATCTTCCGCCAATAGCACTTCTTGATGGAGCTTCTTCAATTTTTGGTTTTTCAACGACACCTTTTAGTTCAACCAGTTTTCCTTCTTTTTTCCCTTTAGGAATACAAATGCCATATCTATATGTATCTTTGTAATCGACTTCAATTGTTCCTAATACACTAGATTCTACCTCGTTATAAGCATCTATGAGTTGTCTGATTGCAGGTTTTTGTTTGCCAACATACATATCATCACCCAATAGAACTGCAAAGGGATCATTTCCTATAAATGCTTCAGCTTGTAGAACTGCATGTCCTAATCCTAATTGTTCTCTTTGTCTGATATAGTGAATGTTTGCTCCTTGTGCAATATTTCTGATAATACCATATTCTTCATATTTGTTTTTGCTGAGAAGAATTGTTTCAAGTTCTAGATTATAGTCAAAGTAATCAATGATCGCATTTTTATTGCTGCTTACAATCAAAAGAATATCAGTAATTCCACTTTCAATCGCTTCATTAACAATAAATTCAATCGTTGGATGATCAATGATGGGCAATAATTCTTTAGGTAACGCTTTGGTTATTGGTAGAAATCTAGTCCCATAACCAGCTGCAGGAATAACGGCTTTTTTAATCATTTATTTCCTCCTTTAAATCCTTTCTAGAAATCGAATATGTGATAAACATACCCAAAACAAATGCAACAGCTCCAATTACCCAAATATACCAACTCGTATGAAATACATTGGATGATGTATTTGCTTGAAGCGTGAACAATATATTAAATGGTGAAATAAATACAATACCAAGAACAGCAAAATAGAAATGTGCTTTATAGTGAATTAAAAGTTGATACATCACTTTACCCATAAACAACAAACCTATAATAACCCCTAAAGCTAAAAGTAATAACATGGGTATTTGACTAGCTACTGAACTAAAATTAAGTGCAATGATATCATCAATAATATCCCCACCTAAATTAATTAATGTTTGAAAGTATCCAAAAGCCATTAGCATTGTTGCGCCACTCAATCCGGGAATAATGATGGATATAGCAGTGATTACTCCAATAATAAAGACTACAATTAAATACCAACCACCTGTAGTTGCTGTTTGTTCTTGAATAAATAGAAATCCAAACATGACTAACATTGCAGTAATCATCACAAATAAATGATGCCACTTTATTTTATCAATTTTGATTTCTTTTCTCAAGCCAGGGATTGCTCCTATGATAAACCCTATAAATAGTAATGTCAACGGGATAGGTGCTATATCAAGAAACGAACGAATGAAGATGAACCCTATACCTAAGCCAACAAAAACACCAACGATATACTGCCAAACCTTAGCGACAGATTCTATAGGATGTTTAGTGAAATTATTTAACGCTGTGATTAAATCTTGGTAGATATTAAGTATAGCAGCAATCATTGAACCACTAACTCCAGGAAGAATACTCCCCATACCTACTAAGCTTCCTTTAATAATCTTCAAAAGATGTTTCATATATACTCCTTATGCTATTTACTTATAGTATAACGCATTTGATTCAATAAAAATACGATATATGCCTTAAAATATCCAAAGGATTGTTTCTATTTTAGCATATTTTATCTTGAAAGTTCTATGCTATAATAAAGGCGGTGATAAAATGGTTGAATTTATAGAAATCTTAAAATACATTATCCTTGGAATCATCCAAGGTATAACTGAAGTATTCCCCGTATCCTCAAGTGGTCATTTGACCTTGTTTAGTAGGTTGTTTAATATGGATTTATCCAATTTAACAATCTTTTTAATGATCACAAATACTGGATCTTTCTTTGCTTTGTTCTATTTCTTCAGGAAAGATATTGCCCAACTTGCCAAAGGAACGTGGCATTATTTAATAAGAAAAGAAGAAACAAGTAAAGAAGATTTTCAATATGTCGTAAAACTACTTATTGCAGTTATTCCTATTGGTATTTTTGGATATTTATTCAAAGATGCGCTTCCTAATGATCTATTATCTGTAGGATTTGCATTAATTCTTACTGGATTACTCTTATACTTTGTCTATAGAGTTAAAGATATTCAATGGAAAAATCAAATTACTTGGAAAAATGCTTTAATTATCGGAGCATTCCAAATGTTTGCAATATTCCCCGGTATTTCTCGAAGTGGAATCACGATGACTGGTGGACTTATGCAAAAAATCGAATTAAAAAGGGTTCTAAGATTCTCATTTTTGAGTTATATCGTTGTTTCTGTTCCTGTGATGCTTTTAGGAATATATGAAGCTTGGACAACAGCTGAGAGTATCAATATCATCGGTTATGGACTGGCGTTCATCATGAGCTTTGCATTTAGTTTAATTTCAATTCGAGTCTTATATCAATATGTAAAAGTTAAGAATTTAGTTTATTTCGCAGGCTATTGTGTAGTTGTTGGATTGACTTCTATCATATTATATTTCACATTATAAAAATGATTAATATTTCATAATAAAAACCTGGTTTTCCTACTTCAACGAGTGGAAAAATCAGGTTTTTTTACACTTAATGTTTTTAATATCTAAATGAATATCTCATAACCTATTATGCTCATTTGTCCAGCATCAATTCAATATCCTTCACCTTAAGTGGTTTATAATAATAATACCCTTGGACAGTTGGTACATTCATTTTTTTAAGCAGTTGAATCTGTTCTTCTGTTTCTATTCCTTCTGCTAACACCTCAAACCCCAAAGTTGTGCAAAGTTTAACGATTGTTGTATAGATGGCTGCTGTTTTGTCAATTAAGTACTTATCTGCAACACTTTTATCAATTTTGACCAAATCAACTTCAAAATTAGTTAAATAGTTAACACCGGCTTGTCCTGATCCAAAATCATCAATCGCTGTATGAATACCCATCAGCTTCAATGATTTTAGCGTACTCAGTACTAGTCCTTCTTTTTCAACAAAGACATCTTCTGTTATTTCTATACCAATCAAATTAGGTGAAATATCATTTTCGACCATTTTTTTTTCAATAAAACTAGAGATTGATTGATCATGAAGTTGTGTTGATGAAAAGTTAATATAAACTGGGATTAGTTTGATTCCCTTTTTCTTCCATGCAACCATCTGTTTGATGACTTTTGTTATAACAATCCTACCTATTTTAATCATTAACCCATTTTTTTCTGCAATTGGAACAAATATACCTGGCGATAAATTAGATCCTTTAATTCTCAACAATGCTTCTAGTGCTACAATTTGTTTATCCTTAATATTAACCTGAGGTTGGTATACCAATTCAAAACTATCATTTTTTAAACAATGCATTAACATTTCAGTTATTTCTGTATTATATTTTGCTTCGTCTTTATATTTTTCATCGAAATATAGAATGTTCGTCCCTTGTTGTTTTTTAGCTTCTATATTTGCTTTTTCAGCATTTTCTATAACCTCTTCCAAATTTTTCCCATCTCGAGGATAAAATGAAACACCAATGCTAACCGATAGATAACATTGAAACAAATCAATTTGAATATCAGAATTTAATGTTTTAAGTAATTTCTTTCCAATCTTTTTTATTTCTTCTTCATCTATCGTATGATAACCAATGATGAATTCGTCTCCGCCATATCTAGCTGCAATACAATCTTTAAAGTCGAAATTTCCGATTAACGTAGCAAACTCTATTAATAATTGATCTCCAAAAGAATGTCCTTTTAAATCATTATAGTGCTTGAAATTATCAATATCAATGAAGAAAATAACAAAATGATTATTTCTTTCAATCCATGTACTCATTTCATTGATAAATCCTCGTCTATTTATAAGGTTAGTTAGGTAATCATGATTTGATATATATATGTTTGTTTCAATATTCCTTTCATTGATTTCATTATTTTCATTGATTGTTTCAATAAATTGATTAATTGTTGCATAAAGTCCTTGAAAAATATTAGATTTGGGCTGTATAATGCCTGTTTTGTAATTAAGATTTGATATTGATTTTGATAAATGCTTTAAGGGTCTGCGAATCCAATATAGCTGCAATAAGCTAAATAGGCCTGCTATGGTGATTGTTAGTAGCAAGATATTACTTACAAGAAAACTTTGATAAGGTGCGAGTCCTTGAAGTGACAGTCCTATAGTAATAATAGCTATCACTTGATTATTATATGTAATTGGTGCTGAAATTTCAAGAACATCCTCTTGCTGCTTTTCATAAATGATATATGCACCGTTGGTTATTCCATTAAAAGATTTAGCGTAGTGCTCGCTTTGAGAATATATAGTACCAACTGATTCAATATCGGTATCAGCAATATTCGTGTAATTGCTATCAATAATTTGTATATAGTAAAGTTCGGGGTAACTTTCGTTAAGTTTGTCAATCAAACTTTGATTTTCAAATAATTCCAATCTTTCTTCTATAGCTTCTAATGTGGTTGATACTTGAACAAAACTACCATCGGTATCTCTTAAATAAACATTCTTTAGCTGATTATCATTTTCTGTACTTGTTCTAATATCTTCGATATAGACATCTAAATCGCTATTCATAAAATTATAGATAGGATCATTTATTGTAGGTGTCCATCCAATATATTGATCTCTTGCATCATAAATAACTTCGCCGGACGAATTATACCACCAAATATCGCTTACTCCCATGATTTCCATTTGTTCTAATAAGTAATCATTGCTTAACAAATCCCGATGATTTACTATGAGTCTAGCTGTAGCTAAATTTGTCTCATCCACATCGGTAATAATGTTGTCTCTCATTTGATAACTTAGGCTAATTTGTTCAGAAAAAGCATTAGTTAAAGAAGACCCATTGACTAACAATTCGGATTTATATGTATTGATCATTAGCGAAAACATTAAAAAACCAACACCCATTATTAGTATTATAAATATTGTAATTGGATAAAAAATTAACTTTTTTATATCAACAATTTGGATGGGTTTCACAAAATCACCCTTCTTATATGTCTTTATTATTTAGCTATTTGCATATTTAATTAATTAAAATAACTGTTGTGGATATATTTATTATATACCCATCAACATAACTCTCCTGAATTTTCTTTATTAAGTTTTCCTTAAGTAGCTCGTTTTTTTTAAGTATTAATAGATAGAAATTGATAGATTATCTTGAGTTAGAAGAAAAAAAGACTTAGATGACTTATCTATAATTTTCTAATCATCAGTCTTTTTTACTTCTATACTTTTTTGTTATTTTGTATCTTTTTGTGAAATCTTTTTTCTGTAATTGTAATCAGAGACAACAATTTCCTTTAATGAGTACTTAGGTATCCATTTTAAAATCTTTTTAGCTTTATCATTTGATGCGATTAATTCTGCTGGATCTCCTTCTCTTCTTGGTCCCATAACAACCTTAAGTGGAGCAATCTCATCAACAGCCTTAGCTACTTCTAAAACAGTAAAACCGTGACTTGATCCTAAATTAATTATTTCTGATTTCCCACCGTCAAATAAATAATGGGCTCCTAGTACATGTGCATATCCAAGATCACTCACGTGTACATAATCTCTTACACAAGTACCATCTTTAGTAGGATAATCATTTCCATAAATAGTTAGGTGCTCCCTGATACCAATGATGCCTTGAATAGCTAGGGGAATCAAATGAGTTAGTTGGTCTTTCATCAGACCAATTTTTAATGATTCATCTGCTCCGGCAACATTGAAATATCTGAAAGTTACATATTTAAAATCATGTGCATTCGCTACCCATGAAATCATTTTTTCACAAGCCAACTTCGTTTCACCATATGGATTAATTGGCTTAGTTATCATATCTTCTTGACATACTCCGCTTGCTTCTCCATAGACTGCAGCGGTTGATGAAAAGACAAATTTTTTAACATTATGTTCGTTCATTACCTCTAATAGAACGCGAACACCTTCAACATTATTATAATAATATGCAAGAGGTTCTTTAACACTTTCTGGGACTATTAATTTAGCTGCAAAATGCATGACAACATCAATTTTCTCTTTGTCAAAAACCTTTTTCACATCCTTTTTGACTCTAATATCTCCTAAATAGAATTTAGCTTCAGGATGAACCAAGTCCATATATCCGCTCGATAGATTATCTAGAATAATCACTTCCTGATGATCTTTAATTAATTCGTATACGGTATGTGAGCCAATATATCCAGCTCCACCAACAACTAGAACTCTCATGATTTTTCCTCCAAAAGAATTTCTTTATTTTTATTATATATGTTTTGATCTTGAAAAGAAAATAGAAAATATACAAACCAATGAATAACAAAGAAGATTGATATAAACCCTAAGAAAAATGTGCCCTTTGAAAAAACGGAATCTATTTGAGATATTAAATCAAAAACATTCCAACTATTGAGTCTTAGGAATCTACCGAGAAAAATACCAATACTGGATAGTAAAAACAACGATGATAAAATGAGATAATAATATTTTTTGATGTGCTTTTTAAACACAAACTTAAGCTTTAATAGTGCTGCTATCCCTAATTTTGCTGCAAATAATGCACCAATGATTAGTTCTGTAAATACAATCCACTCAGTTAAACCATAATGATATATATCAGCATAGCTTTCAAAAAATTGATAGTTTTGAATGTGGATAAAATCAGTTAACATATAAATACTATTGGGGAAAAATAGTACCCAAATCAAAAAAGTAACGATAAGCAATGCTATATGCACTTTTTTTTCATACATATAAACTAAAATCTCACTTAGAAAATAAACAATGGTTGCTAAAATCATATTCCATGCTAAAAATATAACTAATCCATTGCGAAGAGATAACCCAACAATGATTGAGATGACGACATAAAGCCCAGCAATGAGATAATAAATATTTGATTTTTTTTTCAATAATTTATCCATAGAATCTATTGATTACCTCATCAATCTGATTTTGCATCGTACCTGATGAAACTATTAAATCAGATAACATTTTAAATCTTACAATGTAATCATATAGTTCTTTAGATACAGTCATATTTTCAGGAAATGTTTTTTCCTTATTTCTCATTGAATAGAAAACAGCATCAGTCACAACATCCATCAATCTATTATCCATAGCAAATGTTGGTTCAACACTTAGTCCATTAACTCCAAAATATGTATCCGTACCAACAGGTAAATTAAACAATTCGACAACTGTGCGATACAAATCAACTTCACTTCTGACTAAATCTTGTTCTCCTGTAAGTAATCCTTCTCTAATCTGATAATCACCATAATCAATATAGTTATCTCCGGGAACATAGAGAAACGAAATAGTTTGCTGCAATATTTTTCTTGATTCCAAAATACTTAAATCTCGACCGTATATAGTGTTTAAATCACCATTTTTTAATCCTGATCCGTGATCACTATAAAAGAGATAGACGGTATTATCTAATGTTTGATCTTGATTTTGTTCATTAATAAAGAACCTTTTTATTGAATCATCAAAATAGTCAGCAAAATTTAAATATCTTAGCGTTAAATTCTGAATTTTATTCATATATTGTGGATAGATATCAGTTCTTTCTCCATTGGGATCAAAATCAAAGGGTGTATGTGGCATCATTGCCACTGGAAAGAACATAAAGGATTGATTCATTGCTAATAATGTATTGCCTTTTAGACTTACTGTATCTGCTAAGAAGTAGTCACTAACCCATGGACTGTGATGAACAAGATTATTTTCTGTATCATAAACAAATCCGTCCTCGATATTATATCCATCAGCAATAAAATCTTCTAGTGTATAAAACTCATCAAATCCAATTGTATTAGGATAAACATACTCTCTATTATAGAAGGTTTTAGTATCCCCATGAATTGCTTCTGTATAATAACCCTCAGTGTTAAAGTACTTAACGAGGGTGTTTAAATCATAGTTGATATTTTCATCTTCCCAATATAAAATACGGTCTCCCACAGGATATAGGCCACCTAAAACAGCAAGTTCAGCATCTGAACTAACTCCCATACCAACATTATTGTAAAAGTTATTAAAAACAAAACTTTGTTCAAAAATATTATTTAAAAATGTTAATCTTTCATTCGTATATTCATTTTCAAATAGAAAGTGATTCATTGACTCAACGTGAATAATGACTAGATTTTTACCTTCTAAAATCCCATTGAGGTTATTTCCTTGTGCAATCAAATCATCAACATATAAGCCATCAACAGCTTGATCAATTGTGAGTTGATTTGAATACATATTTCCATCAAAATAATTGACGTAAGTATCTTGATTTTTATTATATTCTTGATATGCTTGTGCTAAATCTTCATCATCTTCAAGATCTAAAAATGATTGTAAATTAATATTGAAACTATTCCCAAATATCTCACCAAAATAGAAGGGATAAACCCCTAAATTTTGGATTGCAAATGTGCTCCTTACAGCATAGATTGGAAGAGTTGCTTTAAACTGTTCATAGTAAGAAAATATTGCAACAAATAAGATTAAAACAGCGCTCAAAAATCCAGATAAATAGTGTTTTATAGGAACATTAAAATAGATAATTTTCATTTCTTTTAAATTAGATAATAGGTAAATAGTGAGTAACGTAAATGAAGGTAGAAAGATAACAATTCTCCAATATGTGAATAGTTCTAGAAAGACTTGTTGGTAAGTTCCATGAGCTAAAGCATCCGATGGATTACGAAACAATTGGAGTGATGAAATAGAAAAAGCAGTGCCAAAATATAGATTGAAAATGCCCATTACAAAAATCCATCCATTAAGAACTACAGTAAGAATTAGAAGAAAAAGCATTCTCCCTTTGGCTCTTCTAATGATTAAAAAGACGATTAAAACAATGGCAAAAAGAATAGCAAAATTTCCGATTATCGCGTTGATTTCACCAAGGAAAGTATGTTTAAAAGGTGCGATATATCTGTTGAATCCTTGGATGGTTAACATATAGGTGTTGAGGATATTTAAAATGAAAAAAGCTATGACATAGAAAAAATAGATTTGTGATTGATTTTTGTTTTTCATCTATAACTCTCCCCTCTTGGTTTTTATCGTCTATTCCATATTATACAATAAGAAAATGACAATAGCAAAAAAACCATTCCCAAGAAGGAATGGTTTATCTAAATTTATCTCTTATTCATCAAATAGACTATCAGTTGAGATGATTTCTTCTTGTTCTTCATCGGCTTCATCTGGAGCTAAATTTGTTGCTTCAAGGACCTTTTTTTCTTGTTCAACAGGAAGTGATTCCTGAGTGAATTGTTGTTCTTCAACAAGGTCTTCATCGCTTTCTTCTTGTCTAGGAATTAATGCGATTGTAGATACTTTATGATCAGGTCTTAAGCGTATAATTCTAACACCTTGAGTTGCACGCTTTGTCTGAGAAATTTGATTTACATGTGTTCTGATTACAACACCTTTATCTGAAACAACGATTAAATCTTGGTCGTCTGTAACAGTTCTTAATGTCGATAGTTTACCATTCTTTTCAGTAACATTAACTGTCTTAACACCTTTACCACCACGTATTTGTTTACGGTACTCAGCAACGATAGTTCGCTTTCCAAAGCCCTTTTCGGTAATAATAAGAATTTCTTCTTCATCATTATCTACAATGGCAACACCAACAATTTCATCTTGTTCACCAATGCTCATACCGCGGACTCCGCCGGCTGTTCTTCCCATTGATCTTGCATCTGTTTCAGCAAATCTAATGGCTTTACCGTTTGATGCACCTAAGATGATTTCTTTGGTTCCATCGGTTAATCTGACATCTAATAGTTCATCATCTTCTCTGAGTGCAAGTGCAATAATACCGTTTGTTCTAATGTTTTGATATTCACTAATTGGTGTTCGTTTAACAACACCTTTTTTAGTAATAAATGTCAAATATTCATTTTCGGCTTCAAAGTTTTTAACACTTGTAAATGATGTGAGTGTTTCATCTGAATCAAAATCTAAGAGGTTGACAATAGGTAGACCCTTAGATTGTCTTGATCCTTCAGGTATTTGATAACCTTTGATTTTATAAACTCTTCCTTTATTTGTGAAGAATAAATGATAATCATGGGTTGAAGTCATGAGAATATGTTCAACATAATCATCTTCATGAACCTTGATGCCAGACATACCGACACCACCACGATTTTGAGTCTTATAATGATCAACCTTCATCCGTTTGATGTATCCATTATTTGTGACAGTAATGATAACATCTTCAACAGGAATTAAATCTTCATTTTCAATACTTAAATCTTCAAGTAAATTAATTTCAGATTCTCTAGGTTGATAATAAGTTGCTCTTGTTGCAGAAAGTTCTTCTTTGATAATTTCAGTCTTTCTATCATTGCTATCAATAATACCTTTGAAATCTGTAATCTTAGCAATTAACTCCGTGAGTTCAGCTTCGATCTTTTCAATTTCAAGTCCAGTTAAACGTTGAAGACGCATGTCAAGAATTGCTCTTGATTGAATTTCAGAAAAACTATATTCAGCAATTAATGCTTCTCTAGCTTCTTCACCATTACGACTCTTTTTGATAATTTCGATTGCACGATCAATGTCATGAAGCGCGATGACTAAACCATCTAAAATATGTTGTCTTGCTTCGGCTTTTTCTAGATCATAAATTGTTCTTCTCTGGATGACTTCAATCTGGTGTTCAAGATAGTATTTAAGCATATCTTTTAAGGTCACCATTTGAGGTTGGCCATTAACTAATGCAATCATGTTAATTCCAAAGGATTGTTGAAGTTGTGTGTACTTATAAAGATTGTTTAACATGACGTGAGGATTAACATCTCTTCTAAGTTCAATGACAATGCGCATTCCCTTACGATTAGACTCATCTCTCAAATCTGTAATACCCTCAACTATTTTCGCTTTTGCTATATCTGCAATACGTTCGATAAGGGTTGTCTTGTTAACTTGATAAGGAATTGCTGTAACAATAATAGTGTTTTTATTTTTGTGAGTAATAATTTCAGCTGTTGCTCTATTTGCAATAATACCTTTACCAGTCTCATAGGCTTGACGCAATCCTGTTAATCCTAGAACCTGTCCTCCAGTTGGAAAATCTGGACCTTTGATATATTCCATGAGTTCAGCAATTGTTATTTCTTTGTTATCCATATATGCGAGAAGTCCGTCAATGACCTCTGCAAGATTATGAGGTGGAATATTGGTTGCCATCCCTACAGCAATACCTGTTGATCCATTGACTAATAAATTTGGATATCTTGCAGGTAATACACTAGGTTCACGTTCTGAACCATCATAGTTATCAACAAAATTAACTGTGTTTTTCTCTAAGTCTCTGACGAGTTCTCCAGCTAGTTTTGACATTCTTGCTTCTGTATAACGCATTGCTGCTGCACCATCACCATCAACAGAACCAAAATTACCATGTCCATCAACTAAAGGCATCCGGTATGAGAAGGGTTGTGCCATACGCACCATAGCTTCATAAATACTTGAATCACCATGAGGGTGATATTTACCCATTACTTCCCCAACGATTCTTGCTGATTTTTTATGTGCTGTGGATGCTGACATCCCCAAATCATTCATCACGTATAAAATACGTCTTTGAACCGGTTTAAGTCCATCTCTAATATCTGGAAGTGCGCGTGAAACAATGACACTCATTGCGTAATTTAAGAATGATGTCTTCATTTCTGTGGAGATATTTATTTCTTTTACATATCCCTCAGTTGTCTTTACGTTATTATTGTCCATTTCTATCATCCTTTCTACGCATCGATATTACTTGCATATATTGCATTTTCTTGAATAAATGCTTTTCTTGGTTCAACTTCTTCACCCATCAGCATGCTAAACACCTGATCTGCGTCCATAGCATCTGTTAGTGAGACTTGAAGTAGTGTTCTGAACTCAGGGTCCATCGTTGTATCCCAAAGCTGTTCAGGGTTCATTTCACCGAGACCTTTATAGCGTTGGATTGTTGGACGACCAGTCATTTCAGAGAGTACTTTATTTAATTGTTCTTCTGTATAAACATATTCAACACGTTTTCCTTGTTGAACTTTATATAGTGGAGGTTGAGCAATATAGACATATCCTAAATCTATCAGTGGTTTCATATATCTGAAGAAGAACGTAAGAAGTAAAGTTCTAATATGCGCACCATCAATATCGGCATCGGTCATGATGACAATTTTATGATATCGAGCTTTTTCTACATCAAATTCATCACCGATTCCAGTTCCTAATGCTTGGATGAGTGATAAAATTTCTTTATTGCTTAAAACTTTGTCTAGTCTTGCTTTTTCGACATTTAATACTTTACCACGTAGTGGTAATATTGCTTGATATTCTGATTCTCTACCTTGTTTCGCAGATCCACCAGCGGAGTCTCCTTCCACAATATATATTTCTGATATCATGGGATCTTTACTACGGCAATCTGCCAATTTGGAAGCAAATCCTAAGGCATCAAGTGGAGATTTTCTTCTTGTTGCTTCTCTAGCTTTTTTAGCAGCTAATCTTGCGTGGGAAGCCATTAAACATTTTTCAATAATTGCTTTGGCATCAGCAGGATTTTCCATCAAATATCTTTCTAATCCTTCGCCAACAACCTGGCTAGTAATTTGACGAACTTCCGGATTTCCTAATTTTGTTTTTGTCTGCCCTTCAAACTGAGGATTTGGATGCTTTAATGAAACAATAACTGTCAAACCTTCTCTTGTATCTTCACCTAAGAAGGAATCATCTTTTTTAAGGAGGTTATTTTCACTAGCATATTTATTTAATACACGTGTTAATGCCATCTTAAATCCATCTTCGTGCATCCCACCTTCATGCGTAGGAATATTATTAGCAAATGAGTATAAATTAGTTGCATATGAATCATTATACTGAAGTGCGATTTCTAAAGTAATGCCATCGACCTCTTTTTCAGTATAAACAATATCTTTATTAACTTTCCCTTTACCAGAATTTAAGAATCCAACATATTCAACAATACCACCTTCATATAAATAAGTGTTTTCTATTGGGGTTGTTCCTCTTAAGTCCATAATTGTTATTTTTATTCCTTTATTAAGGAATGCTAATTGTTGAATTCTATTTCTTAAAATTTCATAGTCATAAACAATCGTTTCAGTGAAGACCAAATGATCCGCCTTGAAGGTAACAACTGTTCCTGTGTGTGTACTTTCACCAACAACAGTAACATCAGTCATTGGTACACCACGTTCATACCGTTGTTGATAACTCTTATTATCACGATGAATTTCAACTAAATACGATTCTGACAGTGCATTAACAACAGAAGCACCTACACCATGTAGACCTCCTGATACTTTATATGACTTGCCGTCAAATTTACCACCCGAATGAAGTGTGGTTAAAATGGTTTCAACTGCTGGTCTTTGTGTTTTTGGATGCAAATCCACAGGAATCCCACGACCATCATCAGTAACCCTAACAACTTCATCATCAAGTAGTTCTAATAAGACGTTCGTTGCATATCCTCCAAGTGCTTCGTCGATAGAATTATCAACGATTTCCCAGACCAAATGATGCAGTCCTCTAGAACCTGTACTACCAATATACATACCGGGGCGCTTTCTGACAGCTTCTAGACCTTCTAATATTTGAATGTTTGATGCATCATAATTTGACATAAACTACTCCTTTTTCAAATGAATCATTTGTATATGCTCACCCTCAATAGGCAGGGCGCTATTCATTAATATCTGATGTCCTTTTGGTAAATGATCTAAAAACAACTTTTGTTTCTCAGAATCAAGTTCACTTAGAACATCGTCCAACAACAAGACAACTTGCTTGTTGGTCTTATGCTCAATGAGCTTTAATAGCGCTAATTTCAACGCTACAACAATTAAACGCTGTTCCCCCTGTGATGCATAACTCTTCGCATCAAAACCGTTAAAATCGATATAGAAGTCATCTCTGTGGGGCCCCGAAAGGGTGTTTTGATAGATAATATCTTGTTTTTGTTGTTTATTTAGAGCATTTTTAAACCCTTTTTCATCTACATCAGGTTTATATACTAGTTTTACTTGATGCTCACTAAATAATGCATAAATCTCAAATAGATATTGATTAATTTCTTCAATAAATTCTCTTCTTTGATTAATAATTTCAATTCCTGTTTCGAAAAGCTGATCACCTAGAATATTTAAAAATGTATAATCATCTTCAATACTAATCTTTTTAAGTAAACTGTTTCTTTGTTTAAGTACATTTTTATAAGTGTTTAGTTGTTTTAAATATCCTTTGCTTAACTGCATCCACTCTAAATCAAGAAATTGTCTGCGATTACTCGGTGAGCCTTTGATTAAATCTAGATCTTCGGGTGCGAACATCACAACTCTTAAATGTCCAATAAAATCACTAATCTTTCTTTTTTCAATAGCATCGATTGATGCTCTTTTACCATGTTTAGATAAAACTAACTCATATTTATTTTCATCAGTAATGACTCTCACATGTGTAAATGGTTCATTTCTCTTGATTAATTCTTTTTCATCACTTGTTCGGTGAGATTTTGTTGTTGCACAAAAATAAATACTTTCTAAGATGCTCGTTTTTCCTGATCCATTAACACCATCAATATAGACAAAGGGTTTATCAAATTTAAGCTCAAGGAATTTGTGATTCCTAAAATTTTTAAGTGTTATTTTTTGAATCATAAATAATAAAATACTCAGTTTTTTTTACGACAACCTTATCACCATGAAAGAGTTTTTTTCCACGTTCTGTTCTTTTTTCTCCATTGACATAAACCTCGTTTTCAAATAAAAAAAACTTGGCTTCTCCCCCGGAACCAATTTGATCGGTTGCTTTTAAAAATTGTCCTAAAGTTATAAAATCTGTATTTATTTTAAATTTATTCATTCATTTACCCTCTTGCTACTTTTATATTATATCATAATATAAGGAAAAAAACACCTATTTTCGAGTTTTTTTTCACTATAAACCTCTATTGAAAGTGGGCGTAAAAAAAAGCCTTAAATTTGAAATTAAGGCTGTTTATTTGGATTAATCTATACGCACCGGTAAAATTAAATGTAATAAGTCTTGATCTAAATTTCCTTTAATAACGAAAGGTTTAACCTCTCCAGCAAATTGAATTAATACTTCGCTTGAACTAAATGATTTGAGTGACTCTACCAAATATCTTGAACTGAATGCAATCTTAATTGGTGGTCCAATAACATCTGAAGATGGAATAATTTCTTCTAAAGCATCCCCAACTTCATTATTCGTTGAACTCATTTCAACAACATAATCAGGACGTAAACTCAATTTGATAATATTGTAGTTAGTTTCCCGATCTCTTGGAGAAAGTAAAGAGACACGTTCCACAGCTGCAAGTAACTCTTCTTTGTTGAATGGAATGACTACAGGAAATTCAGTTGGAATGATTCTTAATGTATCTGGATAAGTTCCTTCAAGTAGTCTTGTTTGAAATAAAACTTTGTTCATTTTAAATAAAACTTTGTTTGGATTAATATATAATTCAACATCACCATTAACGTTATCAAGAATTTTATTTAATTCATCTAAACTCTTACTTGGGACTACAATATCAAACATCTTAGAATGTGTTCTTAATTTAACGTTTTTTTGACTTAAACGATAACTATCTGTTGCAACACAATATAAATGGTTATCGTGATATTTAAAATTTACACCAGTAAGAATTGGTCTTTTTTCACTAGTTGCAGTAGCAAAATTAGTTTCTTTTATAACTGTTTTAATTAATACACTATCCAAAATAATTGGATCATCTAAATCTAAGAAATCTATTTCTGGATAATCTTCAACATCCATTAAACGCAGTTTGAATTCAGAACGATCTGCTTTGATTACAATTAATTTATCTTCAATTAATGCAAATTCAACGCGTTGGGAAGTAATCTTTCTAACAATTTCAATTAAATATTTACCAGGAATAGCAACCTTACCAGGTTCTTTAATACTCAATGAATGATCGTCAATTAATACTTGAATAGCAACATCTGTATTACTTGATGTCAATAACATGTAATCTTCATGTACTTCAAATTTAACAGCATAAAGAATTGGTAATGGAGTTTTGTTTGGTAACCCTTTTTGAATGATAAGTAATTGAGTTAATAAAATGTCTCGATCGATACTGAAAATCATAGCGGCAGCTCCTTTTATTTATTTAGTTTAAATCTTTAATTATTGTTGTTACAATTGTGGGTTTGTGGATAAATCTTAGAAAGGCTTTATACTGCTATTATTATAACATATTTCCAACAAGTTATAAACACTTATTTTTTATTAAATGTATCTATTTTTTTGATGATTGTATCGACTGCAAGTTTTAATGTTGGATTTTGTTTAATATCATTATCAATCTTTTCACAAGCTGCTAAAACTGTTGAGTGATCCCTATCTCCAAATAAAGTTCCAATTGTTTTATAAGGTATATTATATCTTGATTTAATTAAATACATTGAAATATGCCTTGGAAGAATATATTTAGAGTGTCTTTTTTTACCAATTAAATCTTCTAAAGTAATTCCATAAAAGTCACTTACAATACTTTGAATTTTATCATAATTATTTTCATTCAATGAATCACTCTTACGCTTTGTCTTTAATAGTGGTTCTAGGGCTTCGTTAACGGATTCAACTGTTAAATCTAAGTTGTTGGTTAAGCAATAAAATAAGACACGTTTCAATGCTCCTTCAAGCTCTCTAATATTTGTTACGAAAGAAGAAGCAATAAACTCTAAAACATCATTTGGAATATCATGAATATCAGAAGATTCAGTAGCAAGTTTTCTTTTAAGGATTTCTATACGATGTTCTAAATCTGGAACTTGAATATCCACAGTTAATCCTACTTCAAAACGAGAGGTTAAACGTGTCATAATATTCTTTAGATCAGAAGCTGGTTTATCACTGGTAATAACAATTTGTTTATTTTGTTGATATAAATAATCAAACAATTTAAAGAATTCCATCTGGGTCTTTGTAGCGCCACCCATGATTTGAATATCATCAACTAATAAGATATCAATTTCACGATATTTGGAATTAAAATCTTCCATGCGTTCCTTCTTTAATAGGTTAGCAAAATCTTCAATAAAACCATCAGCTTTAACATATAATACTTTTTGATTGATATCTTCATCAAGGATGTAATTACCAATTGCCTGCATTAAATGGGTTTTTCCTAAACCAACATCTCCAAAGATGTATAATGGATTTGCTACTGCACCAGGTTGATCTGCAACCTTCATAGCCATTCTAAAAGCAAACATATTACTTTTACCAACAACGAAGTTATCAAAAGCATAAGTTGCATTCAAATTACCAGGACGGTATTTAAGACTAAGGTTTCTTTCTGGGCTTGTCAAAGTCTCCTCAGGAACCAGTTCAGATTCGACAACAAATTTAAAACGAATAAGCTCTTGATGGTATTTTACAGCCAATTCGTTAATTTTACGTAAGTATAAACGATTGATTCTATTTTTGATAAATTCAGTAGGAACTAATACATAAACATGCCCATTGGAGTATTTATGTGTCGACTTTAAGGGTTCGAAAACATCAGCAAATGTTTCTTCGCTGAAGGTGAGTTCTAAATCGTTAAGTATTTTTTGCCATAAAAGATCATAAATGTTCATTAATTTTTCCCCTTAATCTTGTGTAAATATGATATCATAAATACAGCGAGATAAATTAAAAACTTATCAACATAATTTGTGGATAACTTTTTTTTGACAACAGCGCCATTGTGGAAAGATTGTGCATAAAAGTAGTGAATAGAATGCATTACAAAGGGTTCTGATTGATTTACCCCTTTATCCACAAAACCTCAAAATTGTGAATAAGTTTTCCACAAACGAATAGAATTTTGTATGATGAAAATGAAATGAAAATGATTACTTTGAAATTTAATTTTAGAAATAAAAAAAAATAATGAAAAAAAGAATGATTAAGGTTGACAAAAAGTAGCTCTTTTTATATAATGAATTAGCATGGTTTCGCATGAAAGGTGGTTTTATTTGTGAAAAGAACATATCAACCAAGTAAGCTCAAACGTCAAAAGACGCACGGATTCAGAGCTAGAATGGCTACTGTCGGTGGTCGTCGAGTACTTGCTCGTCGCAGATTGAAAGGCCGCACAGAGTTAACTGTATAATTTAAATTATTTTAAAACACTAGGACTACTCGTTAAAATAATAACTTTTTGTTATTTTGAGTGGTCCTTTTTTTAAAACTATGAATAAGAGATATCGCATTAAGAAAAAAAGCGAAATCGATGCGGTTTTCAAAATCAAAAAAGTTAAAAGTGACAGTTATTTTGCGGTTTATCAATCTGACGATCCAAATGGAATCAATTTCCGTTTTGCTCTTTCAATTGGTAAAAAATATGGAAATGCAGTTTCAAGAAATTTGGCAAAGCGAAGAATTAGAATGATTGTTAGTGAATTCAAGAATCAATTTATTATAAATAAATTGTTTGTCATTGTTATTAAACCACAAGTTCACGAATTATCATATCAAGAAATTAAGGACAAATTAACTGTCCTATTCAAAAAATCGAAAATAATGGAGAATACAAATGAGTAAAAGACTATTTTTTATAGCTATGATCTTAATGCTTGTGTTCAGTTTAGCAGCATGTGGATCCAAAGAAGGTCCAGTAACTATGATTGTAGTAAACAACCCAATCGGTGATACAATTGCCCTTGATAAGTTAGTGTTTTCATCCGATGAAGCTAATAGTATCGTATTTAAAGGTGACAATGGACTATCTTATTGGGCATTGACTGAAGATGGCGCTGGAACTTTAGTGGATTACGAAGGCTCACTTCCTGCTCCAGATGTAGATGATGATGGGGTAGATGGTGTACGCACATATACGTTTGAAGTAGGTGGTATAGCATTTAGTTTTCAAGTATATATTGTTCCAGATACAATTGTTGGAGATCCGAATGATGTTGTTATGACAGCTTTCCGTTTCGAAAAGGATAGTATATTATATCAACAAGGCGAAGCATTTAATTCAAATGGAATTACAGTTTATGCAGTTCACCGTGATGGTAGTATAGATACGTTAAATGGAGCAGATATTGCTGCAAACTTTGACGATTATGGATATACACCATATAATGAGGACGGATTTAATAATAAAGTCAGCTATCCGGTAACATTCACATATCAAGGATTCACACATGATTTTGATGTCTATGTTGCTGGTGGAGAAAGGCCTCTTTCAACTGTGAATGCTAATTTCTTTGATTGGATATTAGTTATTCCAGTAGCATTTGTTATGAATTTCTTTGGAGGAGTCTTTGGTAATTCATTCGCGCTAGGGATTTTATTTACTACAATTATCATACGTACGCTCGCGTGGCCAATTTATGCTAAGAGTAACGATTTATCAATTAAGATGAATGTTGCTCAACCAGATATGCAACGTGTTCAAGCAAAATATGCACAAAAAAAGGATCCACAATCACAACAAAAGCAACAAATGGAAATGATGCAGGTTTATAAAAAGCATGGGATTAATGTCTTAGGATGTTTAATGCCATTCCTTCAAATGCCTATCTTTATTGCAATGTATGGCGTTGTTAGACGTATAACCATTCAAGGTGGCTTGTATGTTGATAATGTTGTCAACACTAATTTTTTAGGGATTAACCTTGCCAATACCCAAGATGGTATCATTGGTATGGCGTTAGCAGGAATCGTTGGAGGAACTATGTTCCTTTTGCAGAAAATTTCAATGAAGAAACCAAGCTATGCAAAAAATACTGTTTCTCATAATCCAAATGCACAAGCAGCACAAACTCAAAAAACAATGAAATATGTAAGTTACTTTATGGTTGTCATGATGGCATTTGCATCGTTCCAGAGTAACGCACTTGCTCTTTACTGGATTTTTGGTAACATTTACTCACTTGGTCAAACACTAGTCAACAGAAGATTAAATGAAAAGAAGCACGAACAATTGCAGCAAAAACAATTAATGGGGTGATTGAATTATGTTAAAAAGAGTAGAAATTGAAGCAAAATCTTTGCAGGATGCTGAAAAGCAAGCTGTTGAGCTATTAAGAATTCAAAAAGATAAGATCAAACTAACTGTTCTAAAGGAAAAGAAAGGCTTATTAGGAATAGGAGCTTCTGCAGTATATGAAGCAACGCCTAATGTTAATTTAGCTGTTGAAGGCAAAATTTACCTAGAAAATATCCTTAAAACAATGGAAATAAAAACAAGAATGGAAGTTAGAACACTTGCTGATGGTGAAGAAGTATATTTTCATGTCGAAAGTGACGAGAATGCATTATTGATTGGCCGTGAAGGTAGAACACTTCTTGGGTTACAATTTATGCTTCGCAATTATTTAAATACGTTTGTTGATGGTCATATGATTATTTCACTTGATATTGGAAACTATCACGAAAACAGAAAAAAACAACTAGAAATACTTGCTACAAAGACCGCTAAAGAAGTTGCACAAACTAAAATTGCAGTCAAACTAGATCCTATGAATGCTTACGATCGTCGAATCATTCACACGAAATTAAGTGAGTGGAGAGATGTCATAACTGAGTCAGAAGGCGAAGGCGAACATAGAGCATTAGTAATCAAACCAAAAAGGTAGTCATTTGACTACTTTTTTTATCTTTTGATGGCTCGACTATCTATCATTCGAGTGGTATAATGTAATCAAGCAAAACACAGGTGAAATCATGTTTAGTTTATTAAAGGTTCGTATTAAAACTAAAAAACGAAGAAAAATCACGATAGTCAGAGCTATCATTTTTATCCTTTTAATTATTCCCGGTCTATTTATTTATGGATTTGGAGTTGCTATATCAGAAAATATTAAAGTTAATCAGGCAATAGAAGAATTTAAGAATAGAGCAAGCGGAATATATACAGAAGAAGTATTTGATTACGACGGAACAGACCAAGTTAGAAGGTATTATGAGGTTTCACGTGAAACATCATATGAATTGGGAGATACACGTAGTGTATACTATAATGATACAAGAACATATCTAGGGCAAAAAGGTGATATTTTTGTTGCTCATGACTCTCCTTTCCCGGATGTACCTGTTATTCATCAATTTATTTCATATTATTTTGGTGGACATGCGGCAATTAACAATGGAGAAAATAAATTTCTTGAAGCTACCGGGTTCCCTGGTGATGATGAAACACTTTTACAAATTATCTTTCAGCCAGGCAATAAACCCAATGACTTAGGGACAAAAGTCAATTTAACGAGTACCAACTATTGGTTGAATCCTAAATATAGAACATCAAGTGATGATGCCTATCCATATTATGGAACGAACTACCGTACGAATTTCGTGGGATTAAGGGTTAAGGATATCACGAGCGATCAAATTGATGGTGCTGTTGAGTTTGCAAATGAACAGGTTGATTGGGCATTATACAACTTTACTTTTTTCTTGGATATGAAATATAAATTTTATTGTACTGATTTAGTCAGTAGAGCTTATCAAGCAGTAATGGTTGATGAAGAAGATCAACGGAATTATGCAAGAGCACTTAATGATGATAAATTTATCACATCGGTAAATGATATCATTTTATCTAGAGAAACATATATGATTTTTTATGTCGAGATTGTAGATGGGATAACGAACATCTATTATCTTGAAGATATGTAGGGAGGTTTAATATGATTGATTACATCATCATTGGTTTACTTGTTATCCTAAGTTTTGTAGCAGCATATGCTATTTTTATATTTATAAAATATAAAGGTAGAAATTTTAATGGTATATCAGGTGATCAAAAGGATGCAAATAATGAATTAAAACTATATTTCCAAAAGGAATATGGAGATTTAAAGTTTGAAATGGGAAAACTTTTTAGTGAATCCAATAAAACAGGACAAACTGATTTGAATTCTTTTAAAGATCACATGATGCAACATATTGATAATCAAATGAAACAGATTAATGATAAAGTTGAATCAAGATTAGGTAAGGGATTTGAAGAAACGAATAAAACTTTTATTAGCGTCATTGAACGTTTAAGTAAAATTGATGAAGCTCAAAAAAAGATTGAAAGTCTTTCTAGCGAAGTTATTACCTTAAATGATTTACTTACTGATAAAAAAACGCGAGGTATTTTCGGAGAAGTTCAACTCTACCAACTATTATCTGCGATATTAGGTGATAACAAACAATTATATGAAAAACAAAAACTGATGTCGAATGGTAATATAGCTGATGCTGTTGTACACGCACCTGAGCCATTGGGTATGATTGCGATTGATTCTAAATTTCCTTTAGATAATTATAAGAGAATGGTAGACCGTTCTTTAGGCGATGCAGATAGAAAAACAGCAACAAAAGATTTTAAAAACGATGTCAAAAAACATATTAATGACATTGCAAGTAAATATATTATTCTAAACGAAACCGCTGACCAAGCATTTATGTTTGTTCCAGCTGAAGCAATCTTTGCTGAAATTACAGCATATCATGAAGATCTCATTGAATATGCGACAAAAAATAAAGTATGGATGGCTTCACCAACAACATTAATTTCAACACTTTCGATGATTCAAATGGTTGTCAAAAATATCCAAAGAGATGATCAAGCAAAAGTAATTATTCAAGAGTTGATTAAATTAGGGGAAGACTTTAAAAGATATAGTGAAAGATGGGATAAACTTAAAAGATCGATTGAAAGTGTATCCAAAAATGCAGATCAAGTATCTATCACCACATCAAAAATCAGTGCGAAATTTCAGCATATTTCAGAGGCTAAATTCGATGAAATCGATGAAAATGAAACTCTTGAAATTGAAGATGAATCCTTAGAAGAACTTGATTGACAAAAATATAAATTAAAGTTATAATAGTTAAGAAATCAATGAAGAGAGAGTAACTTTCAATTGTGATGAAAGCGAACCGGGGATGGTGTAAGTCCGGGCATACCAATGAAGGTGAAAAACACTTGGAGAGATAGAAGAAATCCTATGGAAATTAGACCTATCCGTTACCCTGCGTTAAAGGACTCAAGGGCTAGAAATATTATTTTCTAGAACTAAGGTGGTACCGCGTATTTTTACGTCCTTAGAATATTCTGAGGGCGTTTTATTTTTAGTGACATATTAGCCTTATCAAGGTATCTTTAAAAAGGAGTTTATCATGGAAACTACAGTAAAAAATATTTACAGAACAATCGAATCTGTACTGAAAAAAGAACTGACTTTATATGGATGGGTAAGAAATAATCGAGCACAAAAAGAGTTTGGTTTTATAAACTTTCACGATGGTACATTTTTTGAAAGTATTCAAGTGGTTTATGAAGAATCAAAGCTTGATAATTTTAAAGATGTTCAGAAGATTAGAGTGGGGAGCTCAATCGAAATTATTGGAGAATTGATTCTCACTCCAAAAGCAAAACAACCTTTTGAAATCAAAGCAACCTCAATTGTTCTTTTAGGAGATTCTGATGAGGATTATCCAATTCAACCAAAAAGACATTCAAGAGAGTTTTTAAGAGAGGTTGCACATTTGCGTGCAAGAACTAACCTCTTTCATGCCGTCTTTAGATTAAGAAGTATTGTATCATTCTCCATCCATGAGTTTTTTCATAAACAAGGCTATATTTACACCCATACACCCATTATTACAGGAAACAATGGGGAAGGTGCAGGACAGACGTTTAATGTGTCTACACTACCCTTAGAAGATCTTCCATATAATGATGAAAAACAGATAGACTTCAAAAAAGATTTTTTTGGAAAGAGAACCAATTTAGCAGTGACTGGTCAGTTAGAAGCTGAAGCTTATGCGCTTGCTTTTAAGAATGTCTATACTTTTGGGCCAACATTTAGAGCAGAAAACTCAAATACACAACGCCATGCATCGGAATTTTGGATGATTGAACCTGAAATGGCATTTGCTGATTTAGATAAGGATATGGAAGTAGCTGAAGCAATGGTAAAATACATCATTAAAGATGTATTTGAAAAAGCCCCAGAAGAAATGGTGTTTTTTGATAAATATGTCGAACGTGGATTATCAGATCGTCTACTTAATGTCTTAACGCAACCTTTTGCAAAGGTCACACATAAAGAAGCAATAAATATATTATTAAATAGTAAAGAAAAATTTGAAAATATACCAAAACAAGGCCAAGATATTAACACAGAACACGAGAAATACTTGACAGAAAAGCACTTTAAAAGACCTGTATTTATTACAGATTGGCCAAAGGATATCAAAGCTTTCTATATGAGATTAAATGATGATGGAGAAACTGTAGCAGCAATGGATCTACTTGTTCCAGGCAGTGGTGAACTTATTGGAGGATCTCAAAGAGAAGAAAGAATGGATTTTCTTATTAAGCGTATGGATGAAATGGGTGTTCCTAAAGATGACATGGGATGGTATCTTGATTTAAGAAGATATGGTGGATGCATTCACTCAGGATTTGGATTAGGTTTTGAAAGACTGATTATGTACTTAACTGGTGTGGAAAACATAAGAGATGTCATTCCTTTTCCAAGAACACCAAAAAATTGTGAATTTTAAATATAAAAAGTACAGAAAAGAAAACACAAAAAAATAGATTAGAAATGAACTTATTTTGATACAAATATGAATAAAACACCTTTTTAGGTGTTTTTCTTTATATATAATGCAATTTCATAAATCTTTCATTGACAAAGCATACCTAACATACTATAATTTAATTACCCATAAAAGCGCTTTCACATTTTTAGTTTGGAAAAAGTGTGTAAAATTCATCGCTAACATGTAAACCTCGATTGTTTTTTCCAGTTTATTATTATATAATAGACCTGATGAGGTGAGTAGTGTATGTTGGCATTGCAATTTACCATTCGAACAACTATATGTGAAGCGAATACTATCGTTTTTTTAATATAAAAACTTTAAAGTGCTTTTGGGATACCATCAGTACTTTTATTTTTCAAAAAAAGAAAAAAATATTACATAAGGAGTAATAAACTACATGGAGATTAGACTAGAAAATTTAACAAAAGTCTTTACCGATAAAAACGGGAGAGAAACCAGAGCTGTTGATGATTTAACCATTACTATTCCTTCTGGTAAGCTTGTTGGCTTACTAGGGCCATCAGGATGCGGAAAATCAACCACTCTTTTTATGATTGCAGGCTTATTTAAACCATCGGGAGGGAAAATTTATTTTGGTAATGATGATGTTACTCGTCTTGCTCCAGAAAAGAGAGGGATTGGTTTAGTTTTTCAAAACTATGCGCTTTATCCTCACATGACTGTGCGTCAAAATATCATGTTTCCACTTGAAAATTTAAATATTGGACGCGCTGAAGCAACAACGCTTGTTGAAGACATGGCTGAACTTGTTGGTATTGGTGATCAACTTGATAAGAAACCATCACAACTTTCTGGTGGACAACAGCAACGTGTAGCTATCGCGAGAGCATTAGTTAAAAAGCCACGGGTTTTATTACTTGATGAACCTTTGTCAAACTTGGATGCAAGACTTCGTCTCCAAACGAGAGAAGAAATCAAACGCATTCAAAGAGAAACGGGTATTACTACCATATTTGTTACCCATGACCAAGAAGAAGCGATGAGTATCAGTGATAAAATGGTTGTTCTTGACTTTGGTGTCCAACAACAAATGGCTATACCACAAGAAATGTATACAAAACCAGATAATTTATTTGTTGCAAAATTCTTAGGAAATCCTCCAATTAATATTCTTGAAGGAAAAATTGAAAACGGAAAAATAATCATTGGCGATAATGTTGTCATTGGTGCAAAAGATGTAAAAGATGGAATTTATGATTTAGGTATTCGTCCTGAAGATTTTAAATTTGATATTAATGGATTTAAAGTAGATACAAATGATATTGATCATACAGGTAGAGATACTATGATTCGTTTCCCAATGGGAGATGTCATTGTCAGAGCACTTGTTGACTCGGATTCTGTTTACGGAAAAAATTCAATCAAATTAAGTGTTAAAAAAGATAAAATTCATATATTTGAAAAAGAAACAGGACATGTAGTGCTATGAAAGATTTTAAACAAAAACTGAGGGATTTTCTGTGGAGGGCGAGAAATACCATCCATTTTTCTTCAGTCAGAACCACAGAGTTCTTTCAAAGACACCATCTAGGGTTTATCACAAGGTGGCCAGGTTGGCTAAAAGCAATCTTTTATCTAGCTCCAGCGTTAACATTACTAGCGATATTCACTTTTTACCCAATATTTAATTCATTTTTAATCTCATTTTATACTGGATATAATATTCAAACTGGTGAATTTGATGGTTATACGTTCTTGGGTAACTACGCTGTTGTTTTACAGCATGCAAACTTTAAACAAGCTGTTCTAAATACAGCAATTATCGTTTTCGTGTCAGTTCCTATTACAATTATTGTTGGTTTATTAATTGCGGTAGCTTTAAACGCAGTTAAGCCATTGAAAAGTTTTTATCAAACTATCTTCTTCTTACCTTATGTTACAAATACAATCGCTATTGGTTTGGTCTTTGCGTTCATATTTAGTGGGAATACAAATACTATTGCAAATCCAGTTGGATTAGGGTTAGCAAACCAGGTAATTACATTATTTGGAGGGAAGCCCATAGCTTGGGTAGCTACAGGTGCGACGTATTGGTCTGCAATGACAGTTATTCTTGCTTATAGCGTTTGGAATGGACTTGCATTTAAGATTATCGTCTTTTTGGCAGGTATTCAAGGCATTGACAAACAATATTATCAAGCAGCACAAATTGATGGAGCAAGTCGATCTAAATCATTTACTCGAATTACTGTTCCGTTAATTTCACCTATGATTTTCTATATTTTAATTACTTCCGTTATTGGATCATTTAAAACTTATTCATCTGTTGTAGCTATTATTAACCGTGAAGGTTTAATTACAACCGGTGCACAAGGATCTATTAACTTGAAAACAATCGTTTTCTATATTTACGATTATATCGGTGGGGCAGCACTTAATGGTGTCATGTCATATGCTTCTGCAGCTGCGATTATTCTCTTCGCAATCATACTGGTCTTTACGGTAATCCAACTTCAAGTTGGTAAACGTAGAGTTCATTACTAGGAGGGAGAGCAAGATGAAAAGAATTACTAAAAAAATTAAAAGACTTGATTTAATTGCAACCCTCATTGATTTAGTTTATGTATTTGCTGGTTTAGCGCTAATCACATACTTCTTTATTATTTTAAAAGAACCTCAGTATATCACAGAAGTTATTAACACAACATACCCAGTTATGGGCTTTACAATAACGTCAGCTCAACTTAACGCTGGCATTAGTATTTTAGTTGGATATCTCGTCGTTTTTATTCCGCTCATTGTTTCTCATACGAAACGTATTAGAAATAAAGATGATATTGAAATGGATGAATGGACATATAGAACGCAATATCTATATATGTTTATGAGTTTATTCACACTAAATCCATTCAGTGCCTTTGTTCGTTACTTAATGGCTACTGATATTTTAGAAACTGTTCAAGATTATGGTTTTCTTCAAGCGACAAAGAATGTTTTAGTCACACTAAAAGACTTTTTTACAGGAAAAACATTCAAACGCATTAAAGAAAAAAGAGAACATAGAAAAGTTCAATCTGAAACACAAGCTGATCTTGAAAAAATTAGCAGACAAGATTTACTTGTCAAAGTTCTTGTAATGGTTGCAACTTATACTTTCTTGACAATGATTGCTCTATTCATCTTCATTCCATTTTATTGGATGATGATTACTGCATTAAAAACACATCAGGAATTATCAAATGCAATCACTCCGCGTATGTTTGTAGGCATTTCTGAAATGCAATGGGTTAACTTTAAAGTCGCACTAACTCAATTTAATTTCTATACATATATTGCAAATACAATCTATGTCGGTATATTGTCTATGATTGGCACAGTTATAACAACAATACTTGCAGCATTTGCATTTTCGAGATTGGATTTCAAGGGCCGTGAATTTATTTTCTCAATATTACTAATGACCATGATGATTCCAGGAGAACTTTATACAATTACAAACTATATTACCGTTAGAAATCTTGGTTGGTATGATAGTTTCTATGCATTAATATTCCCATTCATGACAAGCGTATTCTATATTTTCTTCCTTAGACAATCGTTTAAACAGATTCCTGATACACTTTACCGAGCTGCTCAGGTCGATGGTTGTGGAGATTTTAAATATTTAAGACGCGTTATGATTCCAATTGCAAAACCAACAATCATTACAATTACGATTTTAAGTGCTATTGGTGCTTGGGATGCATATATTTGGCCACAATTAGTTGCTCCATCAGAAGAACACTGGCTAATCTCAGTCGCCTTAAGATCTACAAGTTTTGTTACAGGTGAAGGTTCTGATGCGCGACCAGTATATAACTTACAACTCGCTGCAATTGCACTGGTTACTGTTCCACTCCTTATTATTTTCTTCTCGCTTAAGAAATACATTATTAGAGGCGTTGGAAGAAGTGGAACGAAAGGTTAATTTTGGATTTATGTATTAAAAATATAGATTATAAAATAAAATTTATTGGAGGAAAAAATGAAGAAAGTTGTATTTACGGTACTCGTACTCTTGGGAGTTTTAACACTTTCAGCTTGTGCGACAAAAAGAAATCAGGCACCCACGATAACTGGTGCTGATTTAAATCCAGTCATTCAACAGGGTGACACATATGATCCGCTTGATGGAGTAACAGCGAATGATTCCGAAGATGGCGATTTAACAGCGGACATTCAAGTTACAGGATTCGAAGCCGATGATGTCAATTATGCTGGTACTTATAGTATTATATTAACGGTTACTGACAGTGGTGATCTTGTAACCACAGTAGCAATTAGTTTAACTGTTGAAAGTGCTACAAGTGTTGCGCCACCGGTTCTTAGTGGTGTTATAGCACAACAGACATATTATGTAGGATCTGGAGCTTATGATCCTAAAACAGGTGTAACAGCTATTGACCCAGTTGATGGCAATATCACTGCGAATATCGAAGTTATTGGTACTTATTTCCTTACTAGCCCAGGTATCTATAGTATTACACTCCGTGTAACAAATAGTGGGGGCATCAGAGCAAGTGCAACAATTTCTCTAACCGTTAAGGTTTCTGAAGTTCCATTGACACTTACTACTAATCCAATTGAAATTACATTATGGCACGCTATGGGAGAAGCTAATCAAGCATTGCTCCAAAAGTATGCTGATGCTTTCCAAGATATTTATCCAAATGTCACAGTCATCATTCCAGCTGGCGTTGGTAATTATGACACATTAAAGACGAATATGATTAATGCAATTACTGCTCAAGACATGCCTAACCTAGTTCAAGCATATCCTGATCATGTTGCTGAATATTTAAATGGTAAAGCGGTTCTTAATCTTAATCCATATATAGGAAGTACAACATGGGGATTAAATGGTGCTGATGCAATTGATGATATTATCGCTTCATATTTGGAAGAAAATAGCCAATATGACGATGCAGGTACTTATTATTCATTACCATTCAATAAATCAACAGAAATTATGATTTATAACAAAACTGTATTTGATTTATTAGATATTGATGAACCACAAACATGGCAAGATGTTATTGCGGCGGGTCCTGCACTTAAGGCTTATGGCGATACACAGGCTGAAGCTAAAGTGAGAGCTGCAAATCCAGGATTAAGTCCAACGGAACTTGCACCACTTATTGCAGCAGCGAAATCTTTGATTGTTCCTGCAGCATATGATTCTACAGGTAATGCGTTCATTACATTCACAAGACAATTTAATGGCGCATATACTGGTATCGACTTCACAACATTTAGAGGTCTATACTTATGGAATAACAATGCAAATACTACTGCAGCTATGCAATTTTTGAAAGATCATAATGATATAATTACGTTACCAGAATACTGGGATCAACAATATGCATCTACACCATTTATTAACCAACAAACATACTTAACTGTTGGTTCATCTGCAGGTATTAGATATAACGTTCCTGCTACAGACCCATCAACCGGTCTACCAGTCTTTCAGATTGGCGTAGGAACAGTTCCATACAATGCAGATCTTCCCGCTTACAAAGCAGCTATTCAACAAGGTACAAATATTTCCTTGATGAAGACGGGTACTGCTCAAGAACAACTCGCTTCATGGTTATTCTTGAAATACTTAATCAGCACAGAAAATACAACTGACTGGGCAATGAACACTGGTTATTTACCAGTAAGAACAAGTGCTTATCAATCTACAATTTATCAAACCTTCTTAAATAATCCAACTGCTAATCAACTTCCTATTTCAATGGCTGCAAATGCAGGTTACCTACAATCAGGTTATATGTTCTATGATCCAGCTTTTATTGGTTCATCAAGAGCACGTACTCAAGTAGGTTTAGCACTCGAACGTATCATGTTAGGTGATGGAAACATCGCTGGAGCATTACTCGAAGCATACAACGAAGCTAATCTAGGCGGATCGTGAGAAAATTTTTCCTAATTCTTTTGGTTGTTTCTATCGGATTCTTGGCAGCATCTTGCCAAGAACCCGAAGCTCCACCAATTGATGAAAAATACACGCTTGTCGACTTAACAGGAATGACAGAAGCAGAAATTACGCAGTTAATTGAAGGCATTGATATAAATATTACTTATAGATACATTGAAAATGATAATGTTACAGAAGGATATTTTATCCGTTATGTAGGATATGAAATCGGAAATGAAGTTGCATTTGGTACAAATCTTCGTATTGAAATTGCAACACCGATACCTTCAGCACCAATAATTACAGGTGCAGAAGATGTCACACTCAATGTTTCAGTTCAAGGCAATCCACCAGATTTTGATCTACAAGAAGGCCTAGTAGCAACAGATTTTAGAGGCAACGATATTCCTTTTGGAAGTTTCTTCTACATTCTTGAAATTAAAGATTCATATGACACAGTCTTATCCAATGTAGATTATTATAGAATTGGTGATTATACCGTGACATATGCAGCTCAAAATTCAGGATTTATGACAACTGTGGTTCGCACCATTCATATTGTTATTCCACCTTTTGATACCAATCACACCGATGAACTCAGATTAACCGCATCTTATGCAGGGCAATCATTTATTAATGATGGTATTGGAGAGGTTCAAGTAACATCCTACATTGACGGTGATACTACAAAGTTCGTTGAATTAGGTACTGGTAATAATATCAGTTTTACTGTTCGTTATTTAGGTATTGATGCACCAGAAGCAACTTCTAAATATGATCCATGGGGTATTAAAGCAGCAAATTTTGTTCGTGAACAACTCGACGGTGCTGAAAAAGTTATTTTACAAGCCGAAGGGGATAGAAAAGATGGTAATGATCGTTATTTGGCATGGGTTTGGTATGTTAAAGATGGTGTGACGCGCTTACTTAATCTTGAATTAGTAGAACAAGCGTACGCGTGGACGAGTGGCGCAATCGATACACAATACGAAAATCCATTTACGGTTGCCGGTGCTGAAACACAATTAACAGGTAGACGTATCTATGGAGAAATTGACCCAGACTATGATTACTCTACGGCAGGTACACCTATAGAAATAGGTGCCTTAATTGATGATTTTAACACTTATGTTGCTAAAAAGGTTACTGTAACTGGAATTATTACCTCAAAGGTTGGCAATAGTATTTTTATTGAACAAGACGGTAGAGGCATTTATATGTTTTGTGGTTATGCGGCAACAAACGAACTTCAAATTGGCTATGAAGTAACTATTCAAGGTGTTGTTCCAGCATATTTTCCAACAGATCAAACGTTTAATAAACAAGTAACTAATTATCATATTGAAAACATGATTTTATTATCAGAAGATAATCCAGTCATAATTACAACCATTTTGGGCGACCAAATGGGACAGTATGTTGGTAGAGTTGTTAATTTCGAGAATTTAACGATTGATAGCATCACTGAATCTACTTCAGACAATGCATATACAATTGCTGCTAAAGATGATTCAGATCATATCATTAATCTTCGTGTTGACAATTATACAGCATCATTCTTGTTCAGCTACCAATTTGTAGTTGGACACCATATCTCGGTTTTTGGACCTGTTACTCAGTTCTATGATTCATATCAACTGATGGTTCCAGGTGTAGGAAATATTGTATTTAAGGATTAAAAAAAATAAAATGGAGGAAAGACAAATGAGTAAAAGATTTACTTTTATGAAAAGTGCACTCTTGTTTATTGCCGTATTAATGACAGCATTTACCCTAGTTGCTTGTGGTGAAGACCAACAAGCAATTGTAGATGAAGCATTAACGTCAGTAGATTTAGTATTCGCTTCAGGCGATAGTGCTACTTCAGTCACACAAAATTTGACCTTACCAACGACTGTTGGCGATGTCGAAATTACATGGGCATCTGGTAATACAGGTGTTATTTCAAATGCAGGTGTGGTTACACGCCAAACTGCTGACACGAATGTTACATTAACCGCAACGTTGACATTAGGTGACGCTACAGCTACAAAAGCATTTACACTTAAGGTACTTGCTATTGTCGTTGTGATTGACCCTTTGGATGCGTTAGATGCAATTGTGCTTGCTGGTGATTCTTTGGAACATAATGCTACAACAGATATGTATACAACACTTGATAGTGTTACATTACCTGCTATAGCATTAACTCTTTCAATCACTTGGTCATCAAGTAATCCTGCAGTTATTTCAGCTGCTGGTGTCGTTTCTAGACCAGCTTATGGCTATTCAGATTCAACAGTAATCTTAACGGCTACTATTGGAGATGAAACAAAAGATTTCGCCGTAGTTGTATCTGCAATCACAGTTAAACCAGCTGCATTGATTCTATCAGATGCTAAAGATGCATTATTATTAGTTGGTGTTGGTGATGGAGTTGCTGCAGACATTGATTTACCTGCAACTGCAGGTAGTGAAGGTGTTACAGTTACTTGGACATCAGGTAATACAGATTATATTACAGATGCTGGTGTTGTCACAAGACCTTATGATGCAAATAAAACTGTTACGTTAACAGCAACATTGCACATTGGTGATGAAACAGTAACTAAAGACTTTGACGTTGTTGTATTAACTTTTGAACCATTTACTGCAGTAACTGATATTGCTGCTGCTATGGCCGCTCAAGTTACAGCTGATGATGATGTATATGTTGAAATTCCCGATGTTACAGTTATTGCAACTTGGACAACTGGATACATGATTTATGATGGTACAACATTAATGCAGGTCTACCAAGTACCAACTGACGAAGTTGTTGAAGGTGCTGTATTTACGATTAGAGGCATTATGACAAATTACTATGGAGCATTGGAAATTACTGGAGACACCAATATGCCTATCGTATTATTTGATTCCACTGCTACAGCTTTGGTTTTGGAGCCAACCGTTATTACAAGTTCGGTCTCTGAATATATTGCAACATTACCTACTTATCCGTTAGCTTCTCCAGCCGTATATCAATATATTCAAATTACAGCGAAAGTACAAGTAGATGATCCTGTACTCAAATATGAAACCTTCTTAGTGGATACAGATTATTCTGGAGCAGACATTAATGTCGTTGATCCAGCGAATTTCACTCTTAATGCATTCATGATATACTATCCAACAAATCTTGGAGCAGTTAGATTATATGATGGATTAGAGGTTACATTAAATATATTTGTATTTGGACAACGTACTGATAAACTGATTTGGTATGTTCTTTACACAGGTGAAACTGAAGATATTCAAACAACATTAGATGACGCTGGTATCGTTGGTGTTGTCAAATCATCACTTGAAATAGATTATGAACTTGCTTATGCAGAGGCAACAACAATTGATCTTCCAACAACTATGATGGGTACTACAATTGTTTGGGATACTGCAAGTGAATATGTAGATGTATTAACTGGCGAAGTTACAATGCCTGCTACCCCTGGACAAGTAGAAGTTACTTTAACTGCTGAAATTACTAGAGGTTTAACAACAGAAACTGCGACAGTCACATTTAAAGTTGGTGAACTTGCTGTTAGTACAATGGCAGAAGTTCAGGCTATGGTTAAGGGTGAATTAATTAGAGTCCAAGGTATTTATGCAGCTAAAACTAAGAGCACTGCATTCTGGATTCAAGATTCAACCGGTGGTTTGAATATTTATGCATCTGGTGCATTCTTAACACAAATTCAAGGTTTAGCATTAGGTGTTGAAATTGAAATGTTTGGTACTTTGGAAATTTACAACGGATTATTTGAAATTATAAACTTAACTGAAATTAACGTTGTTAATGCAACTCCTGCTATTCCAGCTCCAGCATCATTAAATGCTGTTGAATTCTCGAATACTGGATTACTCCCATATCAAGGTACATTAGTAAGCTTTGATGGATTCTTGTTGAAGTATGATGTTAATGCTACAACTTATTCATTTAACTTTACACTATATAACCCAATTAGTGGTTATCAAATCGCAGCTAGAGCTGAATCTACGATTGCTGATTTTGCAGCTGTCGTAACATATTTAAATGCTCTTGATGTTAACGCTCCAATTAATATTGTTGGTGGTGTAATTGGTTGGTATAATAATTTCCAATTAGCAATTACTGGTTCAAGCAACTTTGTTGCTGGTACAGTAACTGACGCACACAAAATTGCTTTAGATGCATTAGAAATTGATGTTCCTACTGCAGTAATTGAAGCAACTACATTAACAACTCTTCTAGCTACAGGAACTAATGGTTCAGCCATTACTTGGGCTTCTGACAATGTTTTAATCGATGTAACTACAGGAGTTGTAACACTTCCTGTTAGTGGTCAGGTAACTGTTACATTAACTGCTTCTCTATCATTGGGCACTGAAACAAAGGAAGTTACATTTGAAGTTGAAGTTGGACAAACTGATCTTCAAAAGATTGATGCAGATGCATTAGAACTTGATGTTGCTGATGCAGTAACTGAAGCAACTACAATAACAACTCTTATAACTACAGGAACTAATGGTTCAGCAATCACTTGGGCTTCTGATAATGTTTTAATCGATGCAACTACAGGAGTTGTAACACTTCCTGTTAGTGGTCAAGTAACTGTTACATTAACAGCTACTTTATCATTAGGCACTGAAACAAAAGAAGTAACATTTGAAGTAGTTGTTGGTATGGCAGATACATCTTCAACAACAGTTACTGCTTCATATACTGATACTGTGACAACAAACATGGTTGCGTTAGTTAATAACGCCACATCTGTTAACCTAGATCCACTTCTTTTTGATGTAACAGCTACTAATGGGTCTGCTTATTCACTTGTTGGCTTAAATTCAGCTGGACAAATCAGAATTTACGGAAATAGAGCTGACGGTCTAGGAAACACTTTATTTGTTGAAATTGCAGCAGGTTATACTATTTCTAGCGTAGTTTTCACTTATGGTGATTCATCAAACGTCCCATTAGGTATCTTAACACTAGGTAGTGTAACATCAAATTTAGTTGCTGCTGATTTAACAAACACAACAGGTACTTATACAGGCTTAGATATTCAATCATTCTCGTTACAAAATACATGCTTAGGTGGAACTAGTAACGCTCAAATTTACGTTCTATCAATTGAGATCACCTATCAAGCAGTTGTTTCTTCAACAACAGTTATTGCTTCATATACTGATACCGTGACAACAAACATGGTTGCGTTAGTTAATAACGCCACATCTGTTAACCTAGATCCACTTCTTTTTGATGTAACAGCTACTAATGGGTCTGCTTATTCACTTGTTGGCTTAAATTCAGCTGGACAAATCAGAATTTACGGAAATAGAGCTGACGGTCTAGGAAACACTTTATTTGTTGAAATTGCAGCAGGTTATACTATTTCTAGCGTAGTTTTCACTTATGGTGATTCATCAAACGTCCCATTAGGTATCTTAACACTAGGTAGTGTAACATCGAATTTAGTTCAAGCTGATTTAACAAACACAACAGGTACTTATACAGGCTTAGATATTCAATCATTCTCGTTACAAAATACATGCTTAGGTGGAACTAGTAACGCTCAAATTTACGTTTTATCAATTGAGATTACTTACGAAGCAGTTTGATAAATTCATGATTGGGTAACTTAACAATCTAAATAAAATTAACGTTGAATTTATATATTGATTTTCAACAAAGTATTTAAAAGGATGCATCGATTGGATGCATCTTTTTCTTTGTCTCAATTCAAATGACATCTATAACATATTATGTTATAATACTTATACTTCAATAGGAGATTTTAATATGATTAAAAAATTATGGTTTATGGCAGTAGTCTTGCTTTCAATTACACTACTTATTTCATGTGAAAAACAGGTAGATTCAATTACACTTCCCAATCTTAATGGAATGACATCTGAGCAAGCCATAAGTATGCTCTCCCAATATCCATTGGTAGTAGCTACACAACAAATTATTGATAACGATATACCAGAAGGTAGATTTGTTTCATATAATAATGATTATCAAGCAGGAGATATTGTTGACAAATATACGAGCATTATTGCTTATTTTTCAATTCACGTGAATCTCTTACCAAATTTATCAGGTAAAACTCAAGCACAAGTATTAAGTGAACTATCTAAACTTGATATAATTATAGAGGTTCAAACCTATATGACCAATGATTTTCCTAATGGAACATTCTTGAGTTATGGAAATGGTCTTCGTGCTGGAGATGTTCTTGAAAATGGTGATGAGGTTCTCGTTTATATTGCTCAATCCCTACCACCTGTTAATCGCGGAATCATCATTTCTAAATATTTAGAAGGTACATCCACAAATAAAGCAATTGAACTTTATAACACAACCGGTGAATCTATTGATTTATCAACATATAAACTATCAATATATTCAGATGGTTCTGAAACTACGACCCATGAAATATCATTGACAGGAATCATCAATTCAGAAGAAACATTCTTGATTGTTGCTCAAGGAAGCGAACCAAGTTTGATTTCCATGGCTGATTTTGTAACAAATGAGCTTATTTTTAATGGTAACGACACCATTGCATTAAATGATGAAAGTGATCAGATCGTCGATATTGTTGGTACGATTGGATGGGGTCTATATTATTTATCTGATAGAACTTTAGTTAGAGATATCTCAATTACAGAAGCTACTGATGAATTTAGTATTGATGATTGGGATGAATACATGCCTGATGATATTGAGCTTTTAGGTAGTCATCCAGTTATCTATCCCACAACATTTACTTTTGATACAGCATTCTTAACTGTTCCATTTACTGAACCCGGTGGAATGATAGAAGTTGACTACGTATCTACCTATGATGGTGATACAGCATATTTCACACCAGGTTTTATTGGCGATAACAGAGTTCGTTTTATCGGAATTGATACAACTGAAATGAGCAGTGGAACACTTGCTACTCAAGCTAGAAATTTTGTAGCATCACTTTTATCAAATGCAACAACAGTATATCTTCAACATGATCCCGAATCTGGGATTATTGAAACATATGGAAGAACCCTTGCGCTTGTTTGGGCTGATGGCGTTCTAGTTAATTATGAGGTCGTTCTTCATGGCTATAGTCAAAATAATTATCAAGATCCAACACACGCTTTAATCTTTAATAATATTCCGCTTAGCACATGGATGACTAATGCGGAAAAATATGCAAAAGAAAATCACTTAGGAGTATGGGCTTAATATGATTAAATATATCAACCGGATTATCTATGCTTTATTGGCAGCATTAGGTTTAATGCTTGTCTTCAATTTAACAGATACATATGCAAGAACTCTTTTTCTAGAAGAGCAAGGAGCTATTGCTATTGAAAATAACGATTACGCATATTTCATATCCGTAAGATTTTATGATGAAGTACCACTTGTCGAAGAAACAATAACAATCTCTGATCGTTCATTTGATTTGATGATTTATCAAGCTGCATATATCCAATTAGTAAATGAAACCTATGTGGTACACGACGGTCTTTATATTATGATGCATCAAATAGCAGGAGAGTCATTAAATGATTTCTTTACGGTTCGGATTTCATCTGGAACTGAGATTATAAAAGATTTTATGGGTGTTAAAATATTTAGTTTGCCAATGTATTCGGTATTAGATGAGGATACTCAAGCATCTTTGCTGAAAAAAAGTGTATTTGAAAGTGATAGTGTTTTTCAAACCATCACTAATATAACCATTTTTCAGGACAATGATGAATTGATACAAATTCCTGTCGATATTGAAGAAACACAGTTCACAGTAAAAGCTGATATCATCGATTATATCGATTTTAATGGCTCCGCACCAGATGAAGCATTTGGAAATGTAACCATGGCACCTATTATTGAAATTGATACGAGACCTATCGTTTTCAGAAATATTGCTATCTATATCGTTTTCGCAATTGGAGTAACAGTTTTGATCTTTACAGCACGTAAGAGACTTGGTAAAAAAGAGCCTACAATAGGCGTTAAACAGGATATTGAGAAATTAGAAGAACAGGATAGAAAAGAGCGATAAATATCGCTTTTTTCTTCCATTTATGATATACTATTCTAATATAATTAAGAAAGGGACTTACATGAATATTAAAACAAAAATCTATGAAATGATTAAAGCTTACAAGGTGATTATTATTCATAGACACTTAAGACCAGATATGGACGCTATAGGCAGTCAATATGGTTTATATTTAACAATTAAGGATAATTTTCCTAATAAACTAGTCTATGTTGTTGGCGATTCCAACGATATGAGCTATTTATCAATAATGGATGATATACTTGATGAAACATACCAAGACGCACTAGCAATTATTACAGATGTTTCAGTTACAAAAATGATCAGCGATGATCGTTATAATCTCGCTAAAGAACGTATCATTATTGATCATCATCAAAACGATACAGATGTTTTAAATGTTTCGGCCTTCTATAAAGAACCAACGTTTGCTTCTGCATCTGAGATGATTGTTGATTTAATCAGAACCTTTAAATTAAAGGTAACGCCTGAAGCTGCAACGTATCTCTATGGAGGTATGGTTACTGATACAGGAAGATTTCTTCACTTAAATGATGCAAGCAAGACATTTGAATTAGCAGCATATATCACAAGATTTAATCCCAATATTCAAGCTTTCTATGAATATATCTACACTGAGCCGCTCAAAAAAAGAATGATAAAAAATTTATTTTCAACTTTTGAGATTACTGAAAATGGAGTAGCTTATAGAAAAAATGATGCTGAATTGATTAGCAAAAGTGGATTAGATTTCCAATCTATAAGCAGAGGCATGGTTAATCAGATGGCAGGCATCAAAGAGATTCCTATTTGGGCGAATTTCACTGAAGATGTTGAAAATAATGTCATCGTTGGAGAATTTAGAGCAAGGGGTATTACAATTGTTGACATTGCCAAGAAATATGGTGGCGGTGGACACAATCAAGCTTGTGGAGCAAGCTTAAAGAATTGGCAAGAAGTTGATCTAATCATCAAAGATTTAGACGAAAGGGCAAAATTACATGCAAAAGATACTAAATAAAATTAAAGAATATGAAACGATTATTATTCACGGACACAAAAGACCAGATGGGGATTGTTATGGATCTCAATTTGGATTAAAAAATATTATTGAAAATTCATTTCCTGACAAAAAAGTTTATGTTGTTGGTCAGACGAGTGCTTTTGTTGATTTCATTGGTAAAACAGATGAAATCACGGATGAAACCTATCAAGGTGCTCTCAGCATTGTTGTTGATACAGCAGTTGAAGATAGAATCAGTGATTCACGCTATTCGCTAGGTAAAGAGATTATTAAAATTGATCATCATATCCCAGTTGATGATTATGGCGATATTAGATGGGTCGATACAAATTTTCCTTCATGTGCACAAATGATTGCATATTTTTACTATAAAAACAAAAAAGAACTTAAATTATCACTAGACGGAGCAATCGCTATGTATACAGGGATTGTTACAGATACGGGAAGGTTCCGTTTTAGAGGGGTTTCTAAGTTAACACATCAAATGGCAGGTATGCTACTTGAAAAAGGCGTAGATGTCGAATATATCGATTCAAAATTGAGTAGAGAATCCTTAGAAATGATTAGTCTTAAAGGATATGTCTATAGTAATTTTGTTACAACAGAGGGCTTTATCTATTTGAAGATGACAAGAGATATCATAGAAAAATTCCAAGTCACCGATGAACAAGCGGCTTCAGTTGTTGGATTATTAGGTGGTATTGAGGGATTTCCGGTATGGGCTTTATTTATTGAGTATCCCAATGAAGTTAGAATTAGATTGAGATCTAATGGTCCTACAATCAATGAATTAGCAAATAGATTTGGTGGAGGCGGACACGCAAAAGCATCTGGAGCTCGACTTGAAAGTTGGGAACAACTTCCAGAATTTATTGCTGATGTTGAAGCAGTTGTAAAAGCTTATAACGAGGCATAAAATGCAAAGCTGTCAAACGATTATCGTTGAGAAACCCAAACTTCCCTTGGCTGATATTGAAAGAAGTTTAACGAAAACGTATAAAAAAGATATATTAGTTCCATTTGTCAAAGCGATTAATGAATATGAACTCATTGAACCGGGAGATAAGATTGCGGTTGCCATTTCCGGTGGTAAGGATAGTTTAATATTAGCAAAATTATTTCAGGAACTAAAAAAACATAATAAAATAGATTTTGAACTCGTATTTCTTTCAATGGATCCGGGATTTAGAGCAATCAATCGTGAATTACTAGAAAGTAATACCGATTATTTAAATATCCCAGTAATTATTAAAGAATCAGAGATCTTTAATGTGATCGGGAAAATTGCTAAAGAAAATCCTTGCTATATGTGTGCGAGAATGAGAAGAGGATTTTTATATAAAGCAGCCTTAGATTTAGGATGTAATAAATTGGCTTTGGGTCATCACTTCAATGATGTGATAGAGACAACGCTGATGAATATGTTTTATAATGGTCAGTTTATGACCATGGTTCCCAAAATAGAAGCTGAAAACTTTGAAGGTATTGAGTTGATTCGTCCAATGGTGTTCGTTAAAGAACACGATATCATTAGATGGATTAAACATAGTGGGATTCAAGCGATGAATTGTGGATGCACAGTTGTTGCAGAAAAAAACTCTTCAAAGAGACGTGAAATTAAGCATCTGATTGAACAATTAAAAAAGGATCAACCTGATGTAGATCAGCTCATTTATAATTCAGCAGCAAATATTAATTTGGAAGCCGTTTTAGGCTACCATCAAAATAGCACAAACAAAGTACATTTTAATCAAATTTATAAGGAAAGGAGAAAACAAAAATGATTTTAGATTTCGATTTAACCTTAATGGAAATATTGATAAAAATATTATTGCCACTAACAATCGTTTTTCTTATTGGTTCATTTATTGGACTTGAAAGACAAAATGTTGGTAAAGCAGCAGGCTTATCCGCTCATGTATTGGTTGCAATGGGTGCAGCTGGAATTGCGATTATGCAACGTCTAATGTTCGAATACCAAATTGATTTACAAGTAATTAGTGGAATAGCTATTGATCCGGAAGGACAAAGAGTAATTGCTCAGGTTATTACTGGTATTGGGTTTATCGGTGCTGGTGTAATTATCAAGGATCAGACAAATGTTGTCAAAGGTATTACTACCGCAGCTACGTTGTGGTTTATGGCAATGATTGGTTTGATTTTGGGTAGTGGGTATATCTTAGTTGGTTCAATATTGGGAATATTCATCGCAGGTTTTATTGCCATAAGAGATTTACATCGTGGATTTAATCCATTTAAAGGAAAGCCATTTCAACATCCGAGAAAAGTAAAGGAACATAAAAAAGAATGAACTTTGATACGATTGCTGCAATATCAACAGCATATGGTACAGCTGGAATCTCAGTGATTAGAATTAGTGGAGATTCAGCAATCAAGGAATTCAATCAAATATTTAAAGGGTGTGATTTAACGAAGGTTAAAAGTCATACTTTACACTATGGTCATGTCTTAAACGAGAATGGGAGTTATCTCGATGAGGTTATGATTGCAGTGCTAAAAGCACCTAAAACATTTACTGCTGAAGATGTGGTTGAAATATCCACACACGGTGGTATTTTGATTACGCAAAAAGTCTTAGAAAGAATTTTGTCCTTAGATATTAGATTAGCCGAACCGGGAGAATTTAGTCAGCGAGCTTACTTGAATGGACGTATAGATTTAGTTGAAGCTGAATCAATTATGGATTTAATTCATGCGAAAAGCGAACAAGCATTGAAGATTGCAAATCTAGGCGTACAAAAAGAAACTTCAAAATTGATTAGAAACTTAAGATCAAAGCTTTTAACGATCATTGCACAAATTGAAGTCAATATTGATTATCCTGAATATGATGATGCGATTGTGATGAGTAAGGAAATCATTAAACCGAAAACTGAATCACTCATCAAAGAAATTAATGAACTTCTTAAAGAATCGGGAAAGAATCAGATGATTAGAGAAGGCGTCAAAACTGTAATCATAGGTAAACCAAACGTCGGAAAAAGCAGCTTATTAAATGCCTTGATTGATGAAGATAAAGCAATCGTTACTGAAGTCGAAGGAACAACAAGAGATACAATTGAAGCTTATGTTAATATCAATGGCGTTACATTGAATTTAATTGATACAGCAGGGATTAGAGAAACATCTGATGCTGTTGAGATAATTGGTGTAAACCGCTCTATGAAGGCACTTAACAAAGCCGAGTTAGTACTGCTTGTTTTAGATCAATCGAAGGTATCGACGAAAGAAGATAAAGAATTATTAGCGTTAACGAAGAATAAAAAGAGAATCATTATCGCTAATAAATCTGATTTACCAAGCGTCCTTCAAATGGATGATGTTGTATTAATTTCAACGCTCACAAGAGCTGGATTGAAAGAATTAGAAAATGCAATTCTTAAGCTCTTATCTTTAGAAGATATTGAACAAAGAGATTTTAATTATTTATCAAATGCAAGACATATTGCTAAAGTAAATGAAGCGAAGAAATCTTTAGAAAATGTTTTAAAATCTATTGACCTAGATATGCCTATTGATGTTTATGCGATAGATTTGACAAGTGCTTGGAGACTTTTGGGAGATATTTTAGGAGAAAATTATCAAGACGATTTACTAAATGAATTGTTCTCTAAATTTTGTTTAGGGAAATAATTTAGTTTCAAGTTTATAAAAGTAGTTTTAGCCATATTATAAGATATAATATGTGTTATAATGGTAAAAAGAAAGAAAGCGAGGGAACATCAAATGGCATACATTGCTTTATATCGTGCATACCGTCCAAAAGCATTCAGTGAAGTGTCTGGACAAAAAGTAATAATTAAAACACTACAAAATGCATTGTTGCATGAAAAGATCGCCCACGCTTATTTATTTAGTGGCCCTCGTGGAACAGGTAAAACAAGTATTGCAAAAATATTTGCAAAGGCTGTTAACTGCCTCCATCAACCAACAAATGAACCATGTAATACATGTGATGTTTGTCAAGGAATTGATAAAGGTGACATTCCTGATGTCATTGAAATTGATGCCGCATCAAATAATGGTGTTGATGAAATTAGAGATTTAAGAGATAAAGTCAAGTATATGCCAAGTGTCGGTAGATACAAGGTTTATATCATTGACGAAGTCCATATGTTAACTCCGGGTGCATTTAATGCATTACTCAAAACTTTAGAAGAACCTCCTAAGCATGTCATCTTCATTTTGGCTACAACAGAGGTTCATAAAATACCACCAACAATTTTATCGAGATGTCAGAGATTTGATTTTAAAAATATTGAAACGACGGATATCATTGAAAAATTAAACGAGATAGCTATCAAAGAAAAAATAAGTATCACACCTGAAGCAATTCGTGCGATTGCTGTTAATTCAGAAGGTGGATTAAGAGATGCAATCAGTTTATTAGACCAAGCGATTTCTTTTGCTGATGAAACAATTAGTGAAGACGATGTTCACCAGGTTTCAGGGAGTGTATCGAAAAAGGCACTTACAGAAATGCTTTTAGCGATATCAAGCAAAGAAATAAGTAAAGCAATGGTCATTTTAAAAAATCTCATTGCTGAAGGTAAAGAAATCACAAGAATTGTTAATGATTTAATTTTAGCGCTTAGAGATATTCTGATAGAAAAATCGACGACAGTTGATTTACCCAAATATAGTGAATTACTCAGTGTATTCTCATTTGATCGGATTTATTTCTATTTAGATGTTCTTAATCAAGCACAGCAAGATATGAAATGGACACATCAAAAACGTGCATATGTTGAACTAGCACTTATTAAAATGATGGAACATCAAACACTTAGAACAATTGATTATGAAGCAACCATTCTAGATATGAAAGCTAGCATTCAAGATCTTAGAGAGCAAATCAAGATTCAACCAAGAGAAATTACAAAAGCTAACAAGAAACCTCTAGTGACTATTAAACAAGTCGAAAGTATCATGAATAATGATGATAAAGATAAGAAAGTCTTAATGCAGTCTGGATGGAATCATCTAAAAGATTATCCTAAACCACATCTTAAGATGGCAGCTTATTTATTATCCCAAGCCGAGCTTGAAGCAGTTTCTAATTCAATGCTCCTCGTTTTCGATGATGTGAATTCATGTAAGAGAATTTTAGAACCAGAAACAAAAACATTGGTTTTAGAAATACTCAATAACAAAAAACACTTAATTGATGACTACGTAGCTATCCTTAAAACGGATTGGTTAGTCATTAAAGAGGTTTATCTGGATTTGTGGAAAAAAGGGCAGAAAAAGCCTAAATTGCCACCATACGATCTCAAATTATACATTGATATTGAGTCCAAAGATAAAAAGGAACCCGAAATCATAGCTTTGGCTAAGGAATATTTTGGGGATAAAGTTACAATAAAGGAGTAAAAGTATGAATCCAAATATGTTAAACAAACTTAAAAAAATGCAGAAACAAATGGTGGAAGCACAAGAAGAGCTTGAAAGAAAAGAATATTTTGGAAAAGCAAGTGGTGTGATTGTCATTATGCAGGGAACAAGACAAGTCATCGATGTACAAATCAATGCTGAAATATTAGAAGAAGTTGAATTACTACAAGATTCTATATTACTTGCCGTCAATGATGCACTTAAACAATTAGAAAAAGAACAAGAAGAAACCATGAGTCAATTTAGCGGTGGTTTGGGAGGATTTGGATTTTAATGTATCCAAACATTTTAAAGAAAATCATTGAAGATTTTCAAAGATTGCCAGGTATAGGAGAAAAAACAGCAGAACGTCTTGCATTACATTTGATCAGTCATTTCGATGATCACGATATCTTGGCATTTTCTGATCATCTCAAAAGATTAAAAGAAGAAATTAAATACTGCTCAGTTTGTCATATGATTACTGATCGTGACATCTGTGATATTTGTAAAAATCAAGATAGAGATCATGAAACATTAATGGTTGTTGCTGATGCGAAAGATGTTTTTATCATGGAAAAGATGAAAACATATCAAGGTGTTTATCACGTTTTAGGGGGTTTGGTTGATTTTTCCAGGGGAATTACTGATAAAGACCTTAATATTGAATCTCTTGAGAAACGCATTAAATCTGTTAAAGAAATGATTATTGCAACCAATGGTACTGTCGAAGGTGAAATGACCGCCAAGTATCTAAAATCATTGTTTGCAGATGATTCATTGTCAATTACTAGACTTGCTTCAGGTTTACCTGTCGGTGCAGAATTAAAATATGCAGATGAACTTACCTTAAGACAAGCAGTTGAAAATAGAAGAAAATATTAAAATAAATTCTAGGAGGAAAAAACGATGTTTGATGCAATAAAGAATTTCTTTGAATCGATTTTTGGCAGCTTTAATGGATTCTTGCAGAACTCTCTTGATATCGATGGGAAACTAACTGGTCTATATGATCAATTCATTTCTCCACTTCCAGAACTTATCAAAATTGTTGGCGCGGTTTTTGTAGGTATCATACTTGTACTTGGGACGTTAAGCTTTGTTAAAAAGATGCTTAAATTGTTTATCGTTCTTGCAGTCATACTTGCCATCGTTTTACTAATTACACAATTAAATAAATAATACTTGCAAAAAGATTATGATTAGTATACAATATATACGGTTTTAGGAGGAAGAAATGAACGATAAATTGAAATCATTAGCAATGCTTGATGTTGCTGAAGCATTACTTAAAGAACAGGGAAGTCCAATGACCATTCAACAACTCATTAAATCTGTTGTTGAAATAAAAGAAACTTCGATGGATGACATCGATAAATTAACGCAGTTATACATGGATATCACACAAAGTGCAAAATTCGTGTATTGTGGTGATGATCAATGGGATTTAAAAGAAAGAAATTTAGAACTATGGGACAAAGACGGCTTTGCTTTTGCTCGTGCAGATGAAGTTGAAGAAGTTGAAGAAGATGCAGAAGATGCAGAAGAAGACTTAGATTTTACCGAATTCATTCTTGAAGAAGAGGAAGAAGTAGTCGAAGTTGATGATGAAGAAGAAAAAGTTGAAGAAGCTGACAAAGAAGAAATTAAAGAAGAAAAAGCATATATTGAAATAGAATTGCCCATCAAATCCACAGATGATGATGATACAGATGAACCTGAAGTTGAATTTAATGAAGGCTATGATGAAGATGACTACAATGAAATCATGGACGATTATGAAGATATGTATGATAAATAAAAGATAGAGTATTGTGAACCTCAATTGGGTATGCGTATGCTACGCATGCCTTTTTTATTGGATTTAAGTATATAATGGATTTGAAGAAAGGGTGTTAAACATGCCAAACGTATTAGAGTATATAGGTTATATTGCATCATTAATTGTATTAATATCATTATTGATGAGCTCAGTTAAAAGACTAAGATGGATTAATTTGTTAGGGGCTTCCATTTTTGCAGTTTATGGATTTTTAATTCACGCACTTCCTGTAGGATTTATGAATTCGGCAATTGTCATTGTGAATATTTATTATTTATTCATCATGTATAGAAAAAAAGATTACTTTACATTATTGAAATTGGGAAACCAAACCGAGTATTTCAATCATTTTATGTCATTTTATAAAGAAAACATTGAATCATTCATGGAAGTTGAAAAGGATTTAGAAGATCCTAAGTATATTAAACTATTCATTTTAAGAAATACAATTCCTGCTGGAGTTGTTGTTACTAAAATTAAAAATGAAACAACACTTGAAATTGTAATCGATTATGCTGTTCCAGCATATCGTGATTTCAAAATTGGCAACTTTCTTTATGAAGGTCAAAAAGATTTCTTTATTTCTCAGGGATATGATACTTTAGTTAGCAAACCCGGAAATGATAAACATCAAGACTATTTAAAAAGAATGGGATTCATTTCAGAAACTGTTGATGGCGAGTTTTATTATTTAAAGAATCTTAACAAGTAAGTATATAGATAATTAGCGATGTTAAAAATCTCCTAATGTTTTGGAGATTTTTTTATGAAAATCACTATAGGATTCATTTGTATCTATCTATAAGATATTGAATTCAAGATATACTCATTTGTAATTTTAAAAATGTATTAGTAAAATAGATAAAAATGGTTAATATGTGAAGAATTACACGGTTAAAATTGATTGCTAAAAGCGAAGCTTTGTATTATAATAGATTTGACTAAATTCTAAGGAGGAATAAAATTATGGCAGTTGTATCAGCAAAAGAAATGTTACTGAAAGCTCACAAAGAAGGTTATGGTGTTGCTCAAATCAACATTAATAATTTAGAGTGGATTAAAGCAGTATTAACGACAGTAGAAGAATTGAAATCTCCAGTGATTCTAGGTGTATCCGAAGGTGCAGCTAAATACATGGGTGGCTACAAGACAGTTATGGCAATGGTAAGATCATTAGATGAATTTTACAATGTGACAGTTCCAGTAGCTGTTCATTTAGATCACGGAACATATGAAGGTTCATATAAGGCACTTGCTGCCGGATTTACATCAATTATGTTTGATGGATCACACTATCCATTTGCAGAAAATTTAGAAAAGACTAAAGAGATTGTTGCTGCATGCCACGCTAAAGGCGTTTCAGTAGAAGCTGAAGTTGGAGCAATCGGTGGAGAAGAAGATGGCGTTATTGGCATGGGAGAAATCGCAGATCCAAAAGAATGTAAAGCAATCTCAGCAACTGGTGTAGATATGTTTGCAGCAGGCATTGGTAATATCCATGGTAAATATCCAGCAAATTGGAAGGGTTTAAATTTTGAAGTTCTTGCAGAAGTTCAAGAAGTTACTGGTGGAGTACCTCTAGTATTACATGGTGGTACTGGAATTCCAGCTGCTATGGTTCAAAAAGCTATTTCACTTGGTGTATCCAAGATTAATGTCAATACAGAACTACAATTGGTATTTGCAGCAGCAACACGTAAATACATTGAAGAAGGCAAAGATTTAGTAGGTAAAGGGTTTGACCCAAGAAAGCTTTTAGCTCCTGGCTATGAAGCAATGAGAAGTATTATTAAAGAAAAAATTGAAGTATTTGGTTCTGCAAATAAAGCATAAGTAGGTGATTATATGCGTGATGAAAGAGTTTATCACGAGTACGCAAATTGGAAAATTGAAAATCATGAATTACTAACATACTTAATTGAAAGCAATTCTGATTTGATTATGCGTTTTAAGCATGTAATCGATGTCATTGATTATTTATACAATAAACTCATTGATGATAAAAATTACAATGATGATGAAGACCACATCTTTGAAACTGGATTTTATTATATGTTTGATCAAATTGAAGAAATTACTGGACTACTCAAAAAATCATATCATAACAATATTCAAAACCTTGAGGAAAGAGCAAGGGATGTTAACTTGTTGTTAAGCACTATTGATTTTCAAAATGAACTTCTAGGTGTAGAAAATTTTGAACAAGTTGACATGGATAAATTGATAGATTTTGAGCAAGACATCATGAAAAAGCTTGAAAACAAAGAAGAAGTTCCAATCTTCATGTTTGAAAAACTAGATGAAATGACATATGAAATGTTTCAAAAACTCAATGTGGAATATTATGCGATTAATGATATATTTTTAGATATTGCAGATGAGCTAGGTATTCTATAAAAATTAAAAGGAATAAAAAAGCGATACGTTCAATTGAACGCGTCGCTTTTTATTTTAGTTAAATCTCAATATTATGCAGGTTCTTCAGAACCACCCATAGGTAGCATATCCATTAATGCATGAAGTCGATCAATTTCAACTTGAGTCGTTGCAGTGAAATCAAACAATGCGACTGCGTGTATTTCGGCAAATAAATCTGTAAGCATTATTTCAATGTCGCCAATCATCAAATCTACATCCCCAACTGTTGAACCGTTAAGAAGTAAAACATCAGCATTCTTTAAGATATCATCACTAACAATCGTAACTATTGAGAAGATGAGTGTTTCATTAAATGTTGTAAGTGTATCATCTAGTGCTAATACTAGAAGTGCCATCGATTGATCGTCACCTAGTAGGTTCCAACTAGCCACAGCTGATAAGTCTACACCATCAATTGCAGCAACAAAATCTTCTTCAAGAGCAACAATATTAACAATAACAGTTGATACTGGAACAAGCAGCACACTAAACATTGTATCTACATCAGCAGGTTCCAGTGTAGATTCCATTGATAATTGAACCATTAATGGAATTCTAACAAGACCTAATAATGTTTGTATAGTTGTTATATCAAGTTCACCCATAACAGCTGTATTATAATTTAATACTTGAACAATTAATGCTTCAACGTCTGCTACGAATAATGGATCACTCAAATCTCCAGGACCATTATTTGCTAAATCATAGAGATCTAAGAACAATTGACCACTCGTTGATAAGAATTCATCAATGACGTTTCCGCCAATGGAGCCAACAACTTGAGCAGCAGCAATGATATTATCATAATCTGCAAGCACTTCATCTATAACCATAGCTGCCATTTCATAATCAAGAGGATCCATTTGTAATGCCATTTGTTCTTTCGCTATACCAGCCAATAGACCTAATAATGTTTCAATTTGTCCATCAGTGAATAAGGCACTTACTGCATCAAACTTAACACTATTAGCAGTCTTGAAGGTATCAAAATATGTACCCACATAGACAGCAAGTTCTATCGCTTTTTCAAAATCTACGTCATCATTATCACAATACCATTCACCATAGTATTGATCAGTGTATTCATCATACCATTCATCATAAGTACATTCACCAGGAGTAACCATGCCATTGACAATTCCCACTACATCAACAACTACGGTTTCATCAACCTCATTCATTAACGTGAATACTAAGTCAAACATTGTTGAGATTGGAACGAGCATTGCATCAAATGTTGTATCAAAATCTGTAACTTCAATTTCTTCAAGCATTAATGCAATCTTCAATGGAACTCTTAAAACATTTAATAATGTTTCAATAGAAGCAATATCAAGTTCATTAAACATAGCGGCTTTATAACCAACCATTTGAGCGAGAACAGCTTCAACATCAGCCATAAATAATGGATCATTTAAATCACCAGAACCATCATTAATGAGAGCATAGAGATCTAAGAACATTTGTCCTTCGTTTAATAGGAATTCATCAAATACACTCATGCCTACTGAATGCATAACTGCAGCGGCATCAATAATAGCATCATAATTTGCAAGAACTTCATCGATAACTGCAGATACCATTACAAATTGATCAGGATCCATTTGTGGTTCCATTTGTTCTTTCGCTATACCAGCCAATAGACCTAATAATGTTTCAATTTGTCCATCAGTGAATAAGGCACTTACTGCATCAAACTTAGCACTATTAGCAGTCTTGAAGGTATCGAGATATGTGCCTACATAAACAGCAAGTTCAATAGCTTTTTCAAAATCTACGTCATCATTATCACAGTACCATTCACCATAGTATTGATCAGTGTATTCATCATACCATTCATCATAAGTACATTCACCAGGAGTAACCATGCCATTGACAATTCCCACTACATCAACAACTACGGTTTCATCAACCTCATTCATTAACGTGAATACTAAGTCAAGCATTGTTGAGATTGGAACGAGCATTGCATCAAATGTTGCATCAAAATCAGTAACTTCAATTTCTTCAAGCATTAATTCAATCTTCAATGGAACTCTTAAAATATTTAATAATGTTTCAATAGATGTTACATCTAACTCATTTAGCATTGCTGCTTTATAACCAACAATTTGAGCGAGAACAGCTTCAACATCAGCCATGAAGAATGGATCATTTAAATCACCAGAACCATCATTAATGAGAACATAGAGATCTAAGAACATTTGTCCTTCGTTTAATAGGAATTCACTTACAACATCCATGCCTACAGCATTGACAACGTCAACTGCTGCCATGATTTCTGTGTAATTAGCTAGAACTTCATCTATAACCATAGAAGCCATTGCATATTCATCTGGATCCATTTGTTGTAATAAAGCTTCCTTAACTGAATTACCAAATAAATTAACTAACTCTTCAATTTGGTCATTTTCAGATAGAGCAGCCAAAGTATCAAATTTAGCAGCATTATCAAGTTTGAAGGTATCAAGGTATTTTCCTACATAGACAGCAAGTTCAATAGCTTTTACAAAATCTACGTCATCATTATCACAGTACCATTCACCATAGTATTGTTCAGTGTATTCATCATACCATTCATCATAAGTACATTCACCAGGAGTAACCATACCATCAACAATTGCCATGACATCTTCAACCGTTAGCTGATCAATACCACCAACTAAGGTTAGCGCTAAATCAACTGTTGCATGATCAACTTCACCTAAGAAAGCAGCATAAGGTAGGTAATCTTCAACTGTAGCAACATCAAATGCATCAGCAACAGTGAATAGTAATGTATAAATTCCAGCAAAATCTGCACTTGAAGGTAATGTTGTTACTAAAACATTGACAACTTCATCCTTTAACATGAAGTATTCTTCCATCGTTAGTTCGCCATTTGCCATGAAATTATCTAGTAGACCAACCATTGATGTTGGAACCGTATCATAGATTAAGGTTAAATAGTCAACAACACCTGTTGCAGATTCAATAGCAAGATCTTTTTCAGTAATGAGAAAAGCAAGCAGTTCGGTCATTGTTCCTAGTTCATTTTCACGACGATCGATATCTTCATTAACATACATAATCATTTCGTATATGTTCATGATATTAAATAAGCTCCATAATGGATTTAAGCTCATATAAGAATCTAATAATGTATAATTTTCTGCAATTCTTACTTTAGTGAAAATATCGTAAAACATTTGAATATATTCATCACCATCATCTAAATAGTAAGGATAATGATATTCAAAATTATCTCTCAAATCCACAACGATTTGTCCTAAGGCATTTAGAACTTCACCGGTCTTTTCATATTGTCCAGATAGGAAATATGTAAGTTGAACAAGTTCTTCAGGTGATGCATATGCGGATAATTCAGTATAAACTGATGTCAAATCCGAACCACCCTGAATGGTTGCTAATTCCACTTCAAAACCAGTTAGTTCTGCTGCATAATCAACAATTTTTTCTTCAAGATCACCAATATGAATTGTTACACTAGCTACTGCAAGTTCATATAACATCGTAGCTAGGTCTGTTGAACTCATATCAAACATATCATAAGAATCAATTTCAGCCATCATAGCTGTTATGCTATCAATTGTTTCCATGCGAAGTGGAGTAGATGCGACATGAGCAAATAAAGCTAGAGCTTCAACTTCGGTCATACCCATTTCTACAACGGCAGTACTATACGCTAAAACCATTATGGACATATCTAAGTAATCTTGATATTCATACTCATCTTCAAAATCATCTGCAACCATATCAGGCTCATAAGATGGATTAAGAAGTGATAATGAATTTGCATAAATCGCACTTAGATCTGCACTTTCAATGAAATAGTTCACTGTTAATGAACTTTCAGAAAGATCAGTACCCGCCATAGCTACTACAAAAACATCGTGATCACCAGGTGCTAAATCCAAAGCTGTAAGATCATAAGTAACCACAGTTACAGTATAACTATCAGTATCTACATAAACGACATAACTATCAGCACCAGTTACAGCACTCCACGTCAGAATGCCATCTGTAATTGTAACATTTTGTGGAACATCAAGTGTAATTCCTCCAACAAAGTAACTCACTATTGTAGAAGATGATGAGGCATTAGTGCCTATCATTGCAACAACACTTACTGAATAATTGCCTTGTTCTAGTGTTAATGTCGTTAAATCAAAAGTAGTCACAGTTACTGTATGAGTTTCCGTACCGACATGAACAACATAACTGTCGGCACCAGTTACAGCACTCCAAGTAACAATACCATCAGCAATGGCTACATTTTGTGGAACTCCCACAACCACCGCCCCAATAACAAAGTTTATTGTTGTCGATGGCTCAGAAAGGTTTGTCCCCTGCATCGCTATAATATGGACTGGATATGTACCAATAGGTAAATCCAAAGTATTGAGGTCAAAAGTAGTCACCGATACAGTATAACTATTTGAGTTAACAATAACGGTATAAGTCGTAGCATCCGTTACTGCATCCCAAGTTAGTACACCATCTGTAATTACAACATTTTGCGGGGTGTCTAATGTTATTGCTATTTCGCCAGCACAACTAACTAATACAAATGAAACAAGCAATAATAAAGTGACACGTAATAAGTTTTTCACTATAAATCTCCTCCTTTTTTATAAAACATAAAACAGCAAATACACATCTTTTCTTCTTTTCTTCGAAAATAAGAGTGTGCACAAGTAAAATAACAACAAGATAAAAACATTATATTGCGAAATAAAAATGAAATGATTATCTTTATTATACTATGAAATATGTTTGAAGTACAAACTTTGCGTACTACTTATTAAAAATTGGGAAAAAGTTAATAGGTTTTGACAACATCGCTTGGTTTTATTTTCATTACACCCCAGAGATAAACAATTTTCGTAGAAATGAAAACTAAAAGAATAATGAAACTTCCTAGTAGAAGCGGTTTAATTGAAAATTGAATATTCTCATACTCACCGGAAATAAGTAGTAAAGGACTTAAAACATTTGACAGAAGAATGAAACTGAAAATAGAGGATATCATTAGGATGAAAAATAATAAAGCACTTTCTTTCGCAAGCATCGCAAGCATTTTTTGTTTCGAAAAACCTAAAACATATAAACGAGCATATGAATCTTTCATTTGTCCCAAAAGTAAAATAGAATGATTAAAGATTGAAAGTATAAAACAACCAATAATTGTCGATAAAATAATTGTCATATATTCTGTTATTGTTCGCATCTCTGATACTTTTGAATCAACGACTTGTTGAAAATCTAAGATGTAAACCATATTTTTACTATAGAGGTTGATGAGTTCATTTTTTAGAGTTTCTTTATTAGCACTTGAATTTATGAAAATAGCATTTTGACTAACATCGTCATAAATAGGAAATAAGTGAAGGTTTACTATTGCCAAATCGCCTATTTCTTTTTTGAAAAAACCACCAATTTCAAATGCTTCATAAGGATGTGGGGGACTTATGTTTAAATGGATTTCATCACCAACCTGCATATCATAAAGCATTTGGAATCTCTCAGGTAGTAGAATTACTAATTTTTGGGTACTGGAGAGATTTATGAGTGACTCAGCAGATAAATTAAAATTAAAATAATCTGGTAGATCTTGAGAATCCATTGAAATAACACTACGGATGTTTTGTTCAAAATCCTCAAAATTGATACTCTCTAGATATCCCACTTTGGCAACATTATCAACATTATCCAATAGTTCTATCTGATTGAAAGTTTCATCATATCGACTAATAAAATTAGTTAAAATAAAATCAACCTTAAATTCATTTTCATAATTACTAATGCGCTTATTCATGTGATCATTCGAAAGAACGAGTAAAAAGATGCTCACAAAGCAAACAAGTAATACAATAATATATTGGTAGAAAGATTTTTTAGCAGATAGTATTTTAAATTGAAGGGCAAAGATCATAGGTTTCTTTCTTATGTGTTGCATTTTTAAAAATAGATGGATGAGTATAAATGCTAGTGAGAATAAAATAGCAATGATTGAAATCGCCTGAACAATTGCTCCATAGTCTCCTAATAAAGGATATGTGAGACTTGATTTTGATATAAAGTAGACAAAAAGAAATAAGACGAAAATGATTAACTGAGGAATCAATTTAATTTGTCTTTCCACACCTTGGCTCAATGTTTGTTGTATTGAAGATTCTTTATTAAAAACAGTGAAATAATAGAATGAAGTTAAAACATATATTACAAAAGCAATGAGCGCAGACCAAAGAATTGATGATAATTCAAGTTGATAACTTGCAGATGAGCCAACATAACGCAATCCACTTTGCATGACTGCATCAGAAATAAACACAGATAATATTAAAGAAAGCGTAAAGAAAAATAGAATCTCAATAAGAACGACCCCATATGAAAACCAATGTGATCCTCCAAGTAACTTAACGATAGCAAAGCCCTTTTTCTTTTCTTGGAAATATAGTAGAAATGTTGTTTGCATGACTAATAAGATGACTAATACAACAATAGCTACAATGAAATTGAAAAACGAAGAAGATCTTCTAACGATTTGATTAAGTGCATCTTCATCAATCGATTGTTGGAAATTCAAACCTGAAAATTGAGTTATTGAAGAAACATATTGCATAGCTTGTTCTGTTTGTGTTCCATTTTTCACTTCAAAATAAACCTGATTATAAAAATTAGTAAGTAGAATTGGATTTAAAGAACCCAATGATGGATTTAATGCAGATAAGAAAAATGATAAACTTCCATCTTTATTTAGATAGATTGTCTCGCCTTGAAATAATCCTCCATCATCTACGATATCAACAATTGTATATTCTTTTGTCAAATTTCCTAGAAATAATGTTAAATGATCACCATTTTTTAATTCAAAAGAATTTGCAAGACTTTGGGTAATAATGACCTCATCATCATTTAAAGTGGAATTGGCATAGTGAATTGAATTTGTCACCTTTATGAAATTATCTAGGGTTGATGCCATGGTTTTAACATATTGTTTTGTATCATTGATTTCAACAAGCGTATCCATTTCAAAAAATGGTGCATAATCTTCAATGTAAGTATCAATATCAGATGATTCTGTAAGTGGACGAATTGAAAAAAATCTCAAATTACTATTCAAGGTAATACCCATTGAAAAATCAATATTTCGATATTTATCTACAAGTTCATCATAATAGTAGGATTTTATGAACATTTGTGTTGAAGAACCTAATAATAATGTTACAAATAAAGCAATGAAGCTTAAGATGAGTAGAATTGATCGCAGTCGAAAACGAATTAGATTCTTGAATGCAAAACGAAATGAAAATCCAAATCTATTGATTGTTTTTTTCATCCTTAATCACTTTCCCATCCAACATATGTAACGTTCGTGTTCCATAGACGGTTGTGTCTTCGTTATGCGTAACCATCAAAATAGTTTTATGGTATTTTTGATTGAGTTCTTTAAATAATTCCATGATAGCTAGTCCATTTTTATAATCAAGGCTTCCGATGGGTTCATCAGCGAATATAATTTTTGGTTCATTAATTAGACATCTTGCTATAGCGACTCTCTGTTGCATACCACCAGATAGTTGAGAAGGATAGTAACTACTATACTCTTTCATTCCCACTGACTCAAGAACATCAAATATTTCATCTTTTGACTTATTGATACCTAAAACAGAAGATAGAAGAATATTTTCGTAGACTGTTAAATTTGGAATAAGGTTATAAAATTGGAAGACATATCCGATATCTTGTGAACGCATTTTTGCTTTTTCGGAATCTGTATATGTGTCCAATTCTTTACCAAACATTGAAATAGAACCACCTGTATGGGGTTCAAGACCACCAAGAACATATAATAGTGTGGTTTTTCCTGATCCTGAAGGTCCACAAATGGATACAAATTCTCCTTGTTCAATAGAAAAATCAATGCCTTTGAGAACTTCATGGACAATCTTTCCATTTAGATAATCTTTCTTTAATCCAGAAACGATAATCTGCTTCATTTGTACCCCTCTTTTACCTTAATTGTATCATATATCAAGTATAGCATATAAAAAAAAGCAACTGATTATCAGTTGCTTCAAAATTTTATCTATGCTTTAAATGTGGGAATAAGATGACATCTCTAATGTTAGGTGTATTCGTTAATAGCATGACGAATCTGTCGATTCCAATACCGAGACCACCAGTTGGAGGCATACCATATTCTAAGGATTCAACAAAGTCAACATCCATTTCAGTTGCTTCATCGTTGCCTAATGCTTTTTCTTTTAATTGATTTTCAAATCTCTCTCTTTGATCGATTGGATCATTAAGTTCACTAAAAGCGTTTGCGTATTCACTAGACATGATGAATAGTTCAAATCGGTCTGTGTATCTTGGATCTTTAGCGCTTTTCTTTGCTAAAGGACTAATTTCAATAGGATGTCCATAAACCATCGTTGGTTGAATAATGGTTGGTTCAACATACTTCTCAAAAAACGATTCAACGATATGACCTACACTAAAGTGTTTTTCGATGTGGATATCGTGAGCTTCAGCGAGTTTAAGTGCTTCATCAAACGTGTATTGTTTCCAAAAATCAACTCCAGATAATTCCTTAATCGCATCAACCATATGCCAACGCTTCCATGGGTGAGCCATTTGGATGATGTGATCATTAAAGTTTAGCTCATAGGTTCCTAAGATTTCATAAGTAACTGTCGAAAGACAATCTTCAACTAAATCCATCATATCTTCCATGTCAGCATAAGCTAAGTAAGCTTCAATTGATGTAAATTCTGGATTATGTTTAGCATCCATACCTTCGTTTCTGAAGAGTCTACCAATTTCATATACAGCTTCCATACCGCCCACGATAAGTCTCTTTAAAGGTAATTCAGTAGCAATACGTAAGTAGAAGTCCATATCTAATGTATTGTGATGGGTAACAAATGGGCGCGCAGATGCTCCCCCTAAAATACTATGAAGAACTGGTGTTTCAACTTCAACAAAACCTTTAGCATCAAAATACTTTTGAATCTCACGAATGATTTTAGGTCTCATGAATGCAACTCTTCGAGCTTCTTCGTTAACCATTAAGTCAACATAGCGACGACGTCTAGCTTCTTCTTTATCTTGTAAACCATGAAATTTATCAGGTAGCGGTCTAAGTGCTTTTGTCAGATGAGTAAATATTTGTGCCTTAACAGTGAGTTCATTAGTTCTTGTTCTAAAAAGAACACCTTTAATACCTACGATGTCACCTAAGTCTGCTTGTTTAAATATTTCATATGAGTCTTCACCAATGGCATCTTGTCTGACATAAACTTGAATTTGCCCATCTCTATCTTGAAGATTCATAAAGCCGGCCTTACCTTGCCCTCTTTTGAGCATGATTCTTCCAGCAACGGTGACTTCAATATGCTTTTCTTCAAGTGTATTATGATCATCAATTTGGTACAAATCAAAAATTTGTTTGCTGTTATGTGTTCTAACAAACTTTTGACCGAAGGGTTCAATTCCTTTGTTTTTAAGTTCTTGTGCTTTCTCACGACGTACAATTTGTTGTTCTTTTAAGTCTTCTGGATACATTGTTAATCCTCCTAATTCAAGATATTATATCATAGAAAAAGCCATAATTAAAGTTATGGCCGTTTTTCTTCTTGTAAAAGTTCATACATAAGTAGATCCTTTTTCAGTTCCAATGATGTCACTTTAACTTTGATAATTTTTGATCCTAGATAAAGTGTTAAAACATCATTTTCTTTAACAGCAGTAGAAGGTTTTGCTATTTTTCCATTAATTTCTACTTTTTCTTTTTCTGCTGCTTGTTTTGCAAGTGTTCTTCGCTTGATAATGCGAGCAACCTTGAGATATTTATCAAGCCGCATTAGTAGCTAATCCCTGTTTTTCATGCCACCATGATAGTTTACCAGTTTCAACGATTTCATCGATGTCAGCTTTAGTGAGTGTTTCAACTTCAACAAGATAGTGAGCAATTAAATCTAACAATTCACGATTTTCTTCAATTATAGTTTTAGCAGTATTGAAGCAATCAGTTATGATATGACGAACTTCTTTATCAATTTCATGTGCGACTTGGTCTGAGAAGTTTTTTTCTTTGAAGTAATCTCTACCTAAGAAAACATTACCCCCAGAACTTTCATACTGGATAGGACCTAGGTCACTCATTCCGTATTCAGTAACCATAGATCTTGCTATTTTTGTTGCAACCTGGAAGTCATTATATGCTCCCGTGGTTACAGTATCAAATACGATTTCTTCGGCAACTCTACCACCAAGATAAGAAATAATATGAGCTGTTAATGATTTCTTTGTTTCAAGGAACTTTTCTTCAGCAGGAATCATAAGATTATAACCACCAGCAATACCTCTAGGAATAATCGTTACTTTTTGAACAACATTTGCATCTTCTAATTTAATACCGATAACAGCATGTCCAGCTTCATGATAAGCAACAGTTTTCTTTTCGCCAACTGAATATTTTCTACTCTTTTTAGCAGGCCCCATCATAACTCTATCAATAGCTTCATCCATATCTATTTCAGATATTAGCGTACGATTATCACGCGCAGCAAGTAATGCTGCTTCATTTAATAAGTTTTCAATATCAGCACCAGTGAAACCTGGAATACGCGCTGCAAAGACATCTAACTTAATTTTTGGATCTAATTTTTTATTTCTAGCGTGAACTTTAAGAATTGCTGCACGTCCACGAACATCAGGTAAATTGATTGTGATTTGACGATCAAAGCGACCCGGACGAAGTAATGCAGGATCTAAGACATCAGGACGGTTTGTTGCTGCCATGATGATAATACCCATATTAGTAGTAAATCCATCCATTTCAACAAGTAATTGATTTAATGTTTGTTCTCTTTCATCATGCCCGCCACCTAAACCAGCACCACGTTGACGACCTACTGCATCAATTTCATCAATGAAAATGATACAAGGTGAATTTTCTTTTGCTACTTTAAATAGATCACGTACACGAGATGCACCAACACCAACAAACATTTCAACAAAATCAGAACCTGAAATTGAGAAGAATGGGACATTAGCTTCACCTGAAACTGCTCTAGCTAGTAGTGTTTTACCAGTACCAGGAGCACCAACAAGAAGTACACCTTTTGGAATTCTAGCACCCATATCAATATATTTTTTTGGTGCTTTTAGGAAATCAATGAGTTCTTCCATTTCTTGTTTTTCTTCATCACATCCAGCGACATCTTTAAATGTTATTGATTTTTCGCGATTAAGTTTAGCTCTATTTTTAGCAAAATCGAATGCTTTACTGTTTTGATTGTTTGCATTTTTAAATATAACAAATAGAATGACGAGTACCAAAATGATTGGGACTAAATTGAATAAGACACTCCATATGGTGATACCGGATTTCGCAACAACGTCCGTTGTACCCCCATAAGATTCTACGGTATCTAATATAGATTGAGCTTGGTCTATTCTCATGACTCTTTCAAAGCTTACAATGTTATTGTACAAAGCCTTTTGTTGGTCATAAATCTTACCAGTGACTTGAACTAAATCAAAATTATCTCCACCGATTAATGAATATTCGATAGACTCAATATGTTCTAATGTTGCTGCTTGTTCTATGTCAGATACAGTCAACTCTTGTACTTGTCCTTCAAGGGCATCTCTTAAAAATAAGAAGATACCGATGACAACTACAAGTGTAAATAGCATGATTAGATAATCGGGCTTTTTACGATATTCAATTTTTCTTTTTGGGTCAGTTTTTTTTGGGTTTTGATTCATAAATACACCCCTTTATATTAATGATTATATACTTCTGGTTTTAAAATTCCTACATAGGGTAGGTTCCTGTAGTATTCGTTATAGTCTAATCCATAACCTACAACGAATTCCTTTGGAATTGATTTTCCAATATATTTTGGTTGGAATGGTCTAAGTCTACCTTCTGGTTTATCCAATAAGGTAACCACTTTGACAGATTTTGCTCCACGATGTTTAAAAAGTTCAACAATCGTTACAATTGTGTTTGCAGTATCGACGATATCTTCAACAATAAGAACGTCTCTACCTTTAATTGAGATGTCTAAATCCATTTTAATTTTAACATCTCCAGAGGAAGCAATTCCTCCATGATAACTACTTACTGACATATATGCAATGTCAAATTTGAGATCAATTTTTTTTGTTAAATCAGACATGAAAGGCATACATCCCTTAAGTAAACCAACCAAGAGTGGTTGTTTATCTTTGTAATCCTGAGTTAATTGTGCTCCTAATTTAGTACAAATTTGAGCAATTTCTTCTTCAGAAACTAGAATTTTTGCGATATCATTTCGCATGCTTTTTTACCCCTTTTAATTGAAAGAATAGAGTTTTAGATTCACCAAGGGTTTGATTGATATAATAATTTTGAACCCAAAGTATATGGTCATCGTTATCCGTTAAAATCCAAAGTTTCTTGCGGTCTTCATTCGGAATTTTAAGATCAATCAGCAGTTTTTTGAGTTTTTTATGACCGTATTCAAATGCTAACAGATCACCATCTTCTCTATGTCTTATCCATAGTGGAAATGCTAATTTATTATAACATAATTTAGAGAATTCTTCAGTAATCGCATCAGAATTATGAAAAAATGTGAAAATAGCCATATTTAATAAGTCATTTTCGCCTTCATGAAGCTTTATTCTAACAGGTTTTATCAAGGATAAAGTTTTTATGTAAGCCTGATTGTAAGCCTTAACAAAGGAATGATTCTTACTTAGCTTGAAAACTTGATTTGGCTTTTTAGAAAGCAATATCTTTTTAACTTTTTGAATGATTTCATTAGTTAGTGTCAGATGTTCTGATTCTATGAAGTAAGCAATGATATCATCTTGTATCGCCTCATCATAGGATTTGTACTGTTCAATATTAATGATCTTATCTTTTTGGACAAGCAATTTTGTTGTTTTCCTAATGAAATCAAAAGCGTGAGTTACCTGTTGATTGTACTGTTTAATTTGATCTAGCAGGTTTTCATTTTCTTGTTTCATGATTGGCACAACAGCGTGACGATAACGATTGCGTAAATAATAATTTTCTTCATTAGAACTATCTTCAAGATAGGAGATATTGTTTGCACTTGCGAAAGAGATGATATCTTCTTTTGATGTGTATAATAGGGGTTTTAAATAAGTATATTTGCCATCAGTATGCATCAACTGCATTCCAGCATACCCCAATAGATTACTACCTCTAGTAAGTTTGATAAGCACATTTTCAAATAAATCATCAAGATGATGAGCAGTTAGGATGTAAGGTGTTTTGTAGAGATTAGCAACTTCATTTAAATAATAAATGCGCATTTGATGTGCTTGATGATGGAAATTACCTGATTTTACTGAAATCGTGTAGTAATGAAATGGAATATCATTCATTTGACAATAGTTTCGTACTAAATCTTTTTCAATAACTGATTCATCACGTTTGAGGTGATTGAAGTGAACAACAACGATGTTGTATGGACCTTTTGTAAGTATTGATAGTAAAACCATAGAGTCAACACCACCACTCACTGATAAAATCAGTGTTGATTTGGGTTCTATCTTGAGTTCGTTTTTGATTAAAGGAATGATTCTGTTCATTTTTGTACCTCACCTCTACAAGACTATTATATCATGCGACATGTAAATAAATGGATAAATATCAACATAGATGTGTTATAATATTTTACAATAAAGGGGGTTGAACAATGCTCATATTAGCGAGTAATTCACCCAGAAGAGCTAAACTGCTTAAAGATGCAGGTCTGGATTTCATCATCGAGTCTAGTGATTTGGAAGAAATTGTTGATGAAAAACTAAAACCACAAGATATGGTGATAGAATTAGCCAAAATGAAAGCTGTGCATGTTGCAGCATTACATCCAAACGATGTAGTGATTGGTGCAGATACAATTGTCGTATATGGAAATGAAGTTTTAGGTAAACCAAAAGATGAAGATGATGCATATCGCATGTTAAAAATGTTATCTGGAGAAAGACACACAGTATATACAGGCGTTGCCTTGGCCAAAGGTGAGACAATTCATGCCTTTGTTTCTGCAACTGAAGTATGGCTAAAATCAATCAGTGATATAGAAATCAGAAATTATATTAAAACAGGTGAACCAATGGACAAAGCCGGATCTTATGGTATTCAAGGTGATGGAGGAAGTTTGGTTGATCATTATAAAGGTGACTTTTTTACAATCGTCGGATTACCCTTAAAAGATTTATTGGAAGCATTAAAGGATTTTAATTGATTACGTCAAAGATTGTTTCTAGAATAAGAAACAGTCTTTTTTTGTTTGCAAAGTTGTTTAAATAGTCATGAGCATTTAAACATTTTGTTATATAATAAGAGTAAATCAAACGTTTATATAGGAGA
>Ga0222658_1000044_pt1 | contig 90817 bp, 96 predicted proteins | sample AntAcemetagen476_FD_179830 | JGI IMG/M metagenome (GOLD analysis project Ga0222658, IMG submission 179830) | Saline water microbial communities from Ace Lake, Antarctica - #476 | ecosystem: Environmental > Aquatic > Non-marine Saline and Alkaline > Saline | place: Antarctica: Ace Lake... | reverse complement strand
AATTTAAGAATAATCATTCAGAAAAACTTTCCCCGAAAATTTCTAAAGAAATTTTCTCCCAAAGTTTTCTTCCCAGTTAAAACATTTTTCTAAATTTACTTGTATCAACTTTTAACTAAAAATACATTGCTTTAGCCCAAAATAACATTAGTAATGCAACCAAAGCCAAGAATCCATAAGTTATAAATTTGTAAGCATTTTCTGCAAATTTCTCACTCCCAGTTACTTTCCAAACCGATAAATAAAAGAACATTCCACCATCAAATATCCCCACAGGAAGCATATTAACAAGCGCAACGCTAATTAAAATTAAAATTAACCACCATAAAAGATTGTAAACAAACATGCTCCATCCGCCCCAAAGTGGAATGTAGGCAGTATGAGGTTTCTTAAATGAAGCAATCAAAGAATAAAGCTTTCCTTTTATTCCAGTCCCACTATTATCAATAAATTCAATTCCAAGCCAAGCATCCTCAGTAATAGGATTTTCTCCAAGTTCTATTTCAAAAGTAGAATATTCAAAATCTTCATTAATAGTTTTTATAACAATTTTTTCTTTCGGAGAATATTTATCCAAAGCATAAACCAAATCATCCAAATCTGAAATTTCATCGTCGTTTATTTTTGAAATAGCCCCAGTCAAATTAGAATTAATAGCAGGAGAATCGTAATATACAGATATATATTTAGTTGTATTTTCTAAAGATTCAAGCATTTTTTTATCCATAAAAAGAGATTGCCCGTTTATATTTATTCGGTTGTAATTTTCATCATTTGTTATTTTAGATAATTCAGAAATTGCATTATTTTCTAAACTAACTCCATTAATTGTAGAAATATTACTAACAGGAATTACTGCATGTGCATAAGTATTAAAGTCAACACCAACTGGAGCGAAGGATAAAGAAAATACGATAGCCATAAGAACAAAAACAACAATCGCGGTCAAAACATTTGCAAAAGTTCCAGCAGATAAAATAGCTAATTGTTCAAACTTAGATTTAGATTTCATTCCTTCGTCATCTTGTTCTACAAACGCAGCCAAAAATACTGGCAAGAAAAACGGAAAAAATCCGAAACCAGTAGACTTAATTTTAACACCACATTTTCTTGCAAATATACCATGGAAAAATTCATGAGGAATTGCGATAACTGCCAAAATAACAATCCAATATATAAAATAAAACGGAGGCAAAAAGTCCAACTTAAAAATTTGTGGCAAGTACGGAATAAGCGGCATAATAGGAGGTATCTTTACAGCTGAAACAACCTTTGGCATAGAAAAATAAATCCATACAATTTTACCAAGTAAATATACCATCATAACCATCAAAAAATATCCCATAGCTATAGAAATATAACTCAAGAAATGAATTAATTTTTTATGTTTAGTTCCAACATAATCAATAAATTTTATTCCCCATTCAGCTTTATAGAGTAGTAAAATACCTTCTTTTTTCAAATTCTTTTTTCCACGATATAAAAATATAGAAACGAGAATTGCAAAAAGTAGTAAGAATACTAAATCATATACTATAAAGTTCATTTGTCACCATTTAATTTTATTTCTTTTTTAGAGGTCTGAAGGACTTTTTCTGGCACTTTCTACATTTAATCTTTCCTTCAAGTATCTTTAGTGGTTCAGCCTTTCTCTTGCTTTGACACTTTTTACATACGAATACATTCTTAAATAATCTATTTTGTGCTTCTGGTATCTTTGCCATATTAAACAATATAAAATTGGGTTTTTAAAGGTTATTGATTTAGAAATATTAGTAATATTTTTAGTTGTATTCTTTTTATGGAGTATAAAAATAGCTCATTATATTTTTTTTAATTTTATAGCATATAGATAGTTTGAGATGAAAATTAATAAATTAAATAAATATATTAAAATAATTAATAGTTTAATAAAAATTTTAAATTTTAGATCTAAAGTTTTCTTTTAGCTAACTTATCGCCTTCTATGTCCCAATATTCAACATTTCCACTTTCTTCTAATTCAGCCATTACTTCTTCTGGACATGGAATGTCTATTGTTTCAAAAGATTCAAGATCCATAACGCTTATTCTTCCATCACCTTTTGATAGAACTTGAGCTTTTCTTTTATCAACCATAGGAACTTCTAATCTATCGTGACCTGGAATTACAAAAACTTTTTTGTTCCCGTCAATTATTCCAACAGCTTCAATTCTTGCTTTTGCGTGACCGTGCTTTCCTGTCTTTGAAATATCTATTTTTCTAACAGTACTTGGTCTACCATCCACAATAATATTTGTTCCGACTTTCGCTTCAGTAGCGTTTATAATCTTTGCAACCATACAATAAAAATCGTATTTGACTTTATAAAAGTTTGTGCGAGTTTTGGAAAGATTTTTTACCAACCCCAACCTTTAAAAACCTAAATCAATGTATAATTTTGAAGACGATCATAGTAGATTGGAAACACCTGTTCTCTTTCCGAACACAGAAGTTAAGCTTTCTACGTTGCTTGTGGTAGTGTCCGAACAGACGCAAAGCCTGTAAGTCGTCTTTCATTTTTTATTCAATTGCTTAAAACTTATTTAAAAAATTAATAAAAAAGAAAAGTCTAAATAAACAATATTTCTCAATACCTTATGAAAAAAGTAATGTTATCATATCGTTTTACTGGAGAAGATCCAAATCATCTGGAAGAAGTTTTGGGAAATGTCGGATTAAAATTAAGAGCATCGGGGCACGACGTTTTTTGTTCATTTTTCTTAGAAGATTATTTTAGAAAAGAAGGAATGACTTCGGGAGATATTTATAATTATTGCTTAAAAGAGCAGGAAAATTGTGACGGATTTGTGGCGCTAATAAAATCAAGAGATATAAGTTCCGGAATGGAAATGGAATTAGAAAAGGCCAAAGAGCTAGGTCAAAGAAATATCCTTTTAATTAGAGATGATTTAAAATTCCCTAGGTTTAGGTTAGCTGCAAATAAAATAATTGAATATAGAGAATTGCCAGAATTATATAGGACTCTAGAAAATAATTGTTTTAAATAAAATTAGCAATTATAATAAATATTATATTTTAAGATTCAAATCTAATCTTATGGGATTCTCAACAAGTCCAACAGCTTTTTTGGGAACTTCGTAAGTGGCATATGCAACAAGCGAACCATGAGATGTTGCAGGCGTATCATAAATATCGTTTGATACTCCACCAATACCATTTGGACGAATATCTCTCATAACTTTAGAAACTGTTTCTTCTGCGAGTCTGGGATTTATAGTAATTCCTTCTAATTGATTACTTGGGCCTTGCCCAGAATAAATTCCCATCAAAACATACATTCCAGTCATTGGGTCTTCCGGGCGAATACATAAAGCGTAAAGCGAATGTTCTTCATCTTTAATCTGCGAAATCATACCATCGAGGTAATGTTGCTTTCTTGCTGAAATTGCTCCCATAAGTCCACCCTTTCCAAAGTCTTTTTCAAGATCTTTAGATATATTATAAAAATGATTTAAAGATTCATCTTTTGTGGTTTTTTCTGCAGAACTATATCGTGGATTTATGGCCAACTCAGACGGAAATCCTCCCTCAAAATGTTTAAATCGAACAAGGTTTTTTTTCACATCAGTTACAATTCCAAATAGTGACGAAGAGTCATATGTTTTCCATCGAATAAAATCTCCAGGTGTAAGTTCCAAAGTATTGAGTGCAGATTTTTCAGTTTCCCTATTGCTTGTCATTTTGATTTAAAAAAAAGAACGAATAATGTTTATAAGCTTTTTACCTACAAATTGTATATAATCAACAAGACGACATAATTTAAATTCAGATTTTTCATCAAGTTATGATGTTAGAAAGTTTAATGCTAAAAAGAGAATGGTTTCCATTAAGAAGAACGGAGGGAGAAAAAACATATGCAAAATATCCATACGAAATAATACCTTTCTTACATCCGCACTTAGTGAAAAATGGAATAGATTTTGATTATTTCACAGTCGAGTTAATTCAAGAAATAGAAAATATTGCAAGTCTAGATGCAGGAAAAGAAATAAAATTAGGTGATAAAAAGTTTGAAAGAAATTATTTATTTTTCCCAGAATATGAAGAAGGATTATGTGTTCATCCTCATAAAATAACTCCAAGCGGAGGAGATAGCGGTATCTATATTGAAGGAGATATTGCTGAAAAAAATGGAAGTCATGTTCGAGTGTGCAGCCAAAAAGGAGTATATGAATTACCCAAAGGGATTAAATTAAATGATGAAATCTTAAGGGAATATCAAATAGAGCAAGAAGGAGAAGATAATTGCTATACACTAAGAGTCCAAAGAGGCTGGGATTATCACAATGTTTACAATCCAGGAATAATCAAAAGTGTTGTGATAGCTTTGAATAATCTTGTAGTAAAAGAGATTCATTCAAAATAAAAATAAAATAATTTAAAGTATAATTTTTAAAATTTTACAATCGAGTATACTTAATTTTATAAATAAATTCTGATTGCTGAATTTTGATGATAACCAAAAACAAACACACCAGTAAATTACTTTTAGAAAAAACTCACCCAATGATTGAAATATTTTTCGAATATGCCCAATTAAAAAATCTTTACAGGCAGGGTTGGCTAAAAAGAGGAATATCTGAATTAGATTGCGAGACAGTTGCAGATCATTCATTTGGAGTTGCATTATTAGGTTATACTATTGCTGAAGAATATAGAAAAGATTTGGATTCAGCAAAAGTTATGAAGCTTGGATTGTTCCACAAAATGGGAGAAATCTATGCGGGAGATATTATTCCATCTGATAATGTAGGTGAGGAGGAAAAATCCAAAAAGGAATATATAGGCGTCCAGCAAGTTTTTTCCAGATTGCGTAATTCAAAAAAGTATATTTCAATTTGGGAAGATTTTGAATTTCAGAAGTCACCCGAGGCAAGGTTTGTAAAACAAGTTGATAGACTTGAAATGGCATTGCAAGCAAATCTTTATGAAAGAATGAATTACGAAGGTCTAGATGAATTTTTTCCTTATGTCGAAGATCGAATAAATTCTCCAGAATTAAAACCAATCTTAGAAGATATTATTAAATCAAGATAATTTAAATCCAAACCCTTGAACGTCCCCGACGGCCCGCATTTTCCAAGACCAATATTTTCTTTCAATAATATCAATATCTAAAAACTTTTATATCAAATAGCTCTCCTTATTTAATGAAAAAAAAGATATCCAAATCAGAAGTAAGAAAAGAAATAGAAGAATTCTTCGACGATATAAAAAACAAAACCCCAAAAGATATTAAAAAAATAAAAAAACTTTCAGCAAGTTATAAAATTCCATTAAAAGAAAAAAGAAAAATGTTCTGTAAAAAATGTCTTTCTGCCTACAAGTTCCCCAAGATAAAATTCAAATGCGGGAAAAAAATTATAGAGTGCGAAAATTGCAAACACATAGTAAGATATAAAATTTAAATTTATAAGTTAATAAAATTATTTCTTAAATTTTCCAACTAATTCAATCAAGTCTGTCTGCCCTAAAAATATACTTCTACAACAGTATCGTTCAACACCTAAGTCTTCCAAGACTTTTTTCTGGTCTTCGCCTTCAGCAGTTCTTTTCTTAAATTCGTCCCACAGGTGACCAATCGGCTTACCACATGAGAAACATCTAACTGGGATTATCATAATAATAAAGCCATTTTATGGTTTTTAAAGCTTTTTATTTTGATTTTTATTAAAATAAAATTTTGGTGAATTATTTATCATAGCATTAACAATTTTTCACATTCAATTTTTAGAAATATTTTTAAAACAAAATTATCTATATAGAATAATAAAGAGGGATTACGTTATAGGGTAAGGTAATCTCTTTTTGTTTTTTATTCTACAATTAGGCATTAATAATAGAAAGAATAACATTGGTAATGTTTTACGAATATATTCGTAAGAAAAATAAAATAATAAAAATTAAAAAATTAAAAACACACTTAATATTTAGGGTTTTTAGATGGCTTAAACTGTACAACAGTCTTTGCAGCGATCTTTATTTTTGCACCAGTTGCTGGGTTTCTACCGATTCTTGCTTTTCTTTTAACTTTCTTAAAAGTACCAAATCCAACAAGTCCTACTGGAGATTTCTTTAGCCCTTTAGAGACGTTCTTTAAAACAGACTCCAAAGCCCTTCCAGAGTCAGCTTTAGAAAAACCAGTATCTTTTGCAATAGCTTCGATTAATTCAGATTTATTCATTTTTCAACCTCCTTTCATTGAGAATAATTTAAATTTGTTTTTAAACCTTACGTGTCAAACCTAGAGCCACGGGGAATTTGAGAGGTTCTTTAATAATAATTATTTATTCTTTAATGACAATTATTTATTTTTTAATAATTTTTTTAAAATTAAAATTAAATTTTTTAACAATTTTTTATTTTTATACATAAGCACTTAGCGTAGATCTGAAACAAATTTATTAAAAAATTTAAATTTATCGAAGATAAAATAAAATATTCTTCAATCTTGCAAAATAAAACGAAAGGTTTATAAAGTAAAATATTTTATAATATTCATAACAGTTGATAGCTGATTATAAAAAAACAAAATGGCAAAAGAAAAACCAAATATGAATGTTGTGTTCGTTGGACACGTTGATGCAGGTAAGTCTACTTGTGTTGGGCGTATGTTGTTTGACGGTGGAGCAGTTTCAGAACAAGAGATGAAGAAATTTAAAGAAGAAGCTGAAAAGAATGGTAAGGCTGGTTTTGAATTTGCTTATGTTATGGATAGCATAAAAGAAGAAAGAGAAAGGGGAGTTACTATAGATTTATCTTATAAAAAATTAATGACTGAGAAATTTCAGATTACAATTATTGATGCACCTGGACACAGGGACTTCGTAAAAAACATGATTACTGGTGCTTCACAGGCTGATGCAGCATTTTTAGTTATTGCAGCACAATCTGGTGTACAACCACAAACTACAGAACATTTATGGCTTCTTAGAACAATGGGTGTAAAAAACATTGCAGTAGCAATAAACAAAATGGACGAGATTGAATATTCTGAAGAAAAATTTAAAGAAGTTAAGGAGGGAATTGGAAAATTGCTTCAAGGTGTTGGTATAAATCCAGAAACAACTGCTTTTATTCCATGTTCAGGATTACAAGGAGATAATATTGTAAAAAAATCAGACAAGATGTCATGGTATAGCGGTCCTACAGTATTAGGACAAATGGATCAATTTCCAGCTCCAATACCACCAACGGACTTAGCGATGAGAATGCCAGTTCAGGATGTTTATGAAATTACGGGTATCGGTACTGTTCCAGTAGGAAAGATTGAAACAGGTATTATGAAGCAAGGTATGAAGGTTAAAGTACTTCCAGGTAGAACTGGTGAAGGAATTGACGGTGAAGTAAAAACTATTGAAGCTCATCATGAAACCCTTCCTACTGCAGATGCTGGTGAAAATGTTGGTATCAATATTCGAGGAGTAGGTAAAAAAGATATCGCAAGAGGAGATGTAATTTGTGATGCAAGTAAACCAATACCAATTGTTGAAGAGTTTATAGCTACAATAACAGTGATAAATCATCCAACTGTATTAGCTAAAGGATATACTCCAGTATTCCATATTCATACTGCTCAAATTCCTTGCCAATTCGTTGAACTAATCTCACAGATTAATCCAGCAACTGGTGAAGTAATTAAGGAAAGCCCAGACTTTTTGAAGAATGGAGATTCTGCGAAGGTTAGACTTAAGCCACAAGGAAACTTATGCTTAGAAACTCAAAAGGATAATCCTTTTATGAGTAGATTCGCAGTACGAGATGCTGGTGTTACAGTAGCAGCAGGTATGTGTACCGAGATTACAAAACAAAAGTAATTTTTTATTTTTTTAATAATTTTAATTAATATAGAATATTCTGTAAAAGTATAAAACTTATCAATAAAAATGACTAAAGATTTTAAAAACGAATTAATTGGAGAGAGAATTGTTTTAAAGAGAACTTATCCTAACTTGGAAACTGCAAAAGTAATATTTGAAGCTATAGATTCTAATAGAGATCGTTTAAAGCCTTGGTTTCCTTGGGAAAAACTTACATTAAAAGTTGAAGATTCATTAAAATATCTTTTTAATAAAGAGGAAAAAACAAAGAATAAGGAAAAATTAGAATATGGAATTTATGTAAATAATGAATACGCAGGAAATATTGGAATATTTAATATAAATAAAGATAGAAAGTCTGCAGAAATAGGTTATTGGATATCTTCTTCATTTGTTAGAAAAGGCTATATGTCTGAAGCATTAAGACTTTTAGAAAAAGAGTTTTTTGAAAATTTTGATATAAATAGAATTCAAATAAAATGTGATGAAGAAAATATAGCTTCGATGGGAGTAGCAAAAAAATGTGGATATATATTTGAGGGAAAACTTAGGGAAGAAAGATATGGGGAATATTTTGATTCTTTTAGGAACGCTATGGTCTTTTCAAAGTTAGAATCAGATTTTAAACAAGAAAATCAATAATTTTATAAACACTATTTTTTACATAATAATATGGTAAATATAAATGGAAACAATCTAGAAAACGCATTAAATCAAAATAATACTCCGGCTCCGAGCCAGCCACAAGTTCCAAAAGAAGAAGAAGTTGGATATCATAAGGGCGCTCTAAATACTTTGGTTGCAGAAAGAAATGAGCTTTTTAAAATGATTAAAAATGTGGAAGCTTTTATGCAAATGCACATGAAAAGACTAGAAGAATTGGGTGTTAAAATTCAAACAGAACAGCCAAAAAAGTAAAAATGATTTTGTATCAATAATCTTATAAACTCAAAATTCTACATTTTTCTATGACAATAAATATAAACGATTTTATAGAAATATCATTTATAGGAAAAGATAACGAGGGTAAAATTTTTGATTCAAACACAAAAGAAGGATTATCTCAAATAGAAGGTGCAGATGTAAAGAGTGCAAAACCATTTATTTTAGCAATTGGGCATGATATGTTTTTAAAGGGAATTGAAGAATTTTTAATTGGAAAAGATGTTGGAAAAGATTATGAAATAAAATTAGAAGCTAAAGATGCGTTCGGACCAAGAGATTCAAAAAAAATACAATTAATGTCAATTAAAGTTTTCCATTCACAAAAGGTAAATCCAGTGCCAGGAGCAATGTTTAATTTTGATGGTAAAGTTGCTAAAGTTCTTTCAGTTAATGGGGGAAGAGTTATGGTTGATTTCAATAATCCCTTGTCTGGAAAAGATTTAGTTTATGAAGTAAAAGTAAATAGAAAAATAGAAGATATAAATGAAAAAGCAAGAGCATTCAATGAATTTTTATTTAGAAAAGAAATGAATTTCGAAATAAAAGAAAAGAAAATAATTTTAAAAGTTGAAGAAATGTTATTGCAGTTCGCTCCGATGTTTGCTCCAAAGTATAAAGAGGTTTTAGATTTAGATTTAGAGGTTATTAAGGATGAAAGTATAAAGACCGAAGAGAAGAAGGTAGAAAATAATTCTGAATCTCAATAATCCTTATAAAGAGAAGTAATTTAATATTTTTATGGACGATATATATGGTGAAGATAATATGAGTGAAAATGAATCTAATTTTGGAGAGTCAGTTTCTCCGAGTGCTTTTTCTAGAGAGAATACAATAGTTGCGTCTAGTGGAATTTCTCCAGAAATACAAGAAATAGATAGAGAGTTGGAGCAATTAATAAAAAATCAAAATGCAAAAATAAAAGTTATTGGTATTGGTGGTGGTGGAAATAATTCACTTTCAAGAATGAGAGAAATAGGAATTAAAGGCGGAGAATTAATTGCAATAAATACAGACGCTCAAGATTTATTATATGCAAACGCAGATCAAAAAATATTAATAGGTAGAGAATTAACAGCAGGTCTTGGTGCTGGAAGTAATCCTAAGGTAGGAGAAGAAGCAGCAAAAGAGTCAACAACAGAAATAAAAAAGAAGATTGGTGGTTCAGATATGGTTTTTATTACGTGTGGACTTGGTGGTGGAACGGGTACAGGTGCAGCACCAGTTATAGCAGATTTGGCAAAAAAACAAGGAGCTTTAACAATAGGAGTTGTAACACTTCCATTTACAATTGAGGGACAAAAAAGAATTGAAAACGCAATGGAAGGTTTGGAAAAAATGGAAACAGCAGTAGATACGCTAATAGTAATTCCAAACGATAAGCTTTTAGAGCTTGCCCCAGAGTTACCACTCCATACAGCTTTTAAAATTTCAGACGAGATATTAACAAACGCAGTAAAAGGAACAACGGAATTAGTAACAACTTCAGGTTTAGTAAATTTAGATTTTGCAGATATTAAAGCAGTAATGGTTAATGGTGGAGTTTCATTAATTGGAATGGGGGAATCAGATAGCGGAGAACGTGCAATAGAAGCAGTTCAAAAAGCGATAGAAAATCCATTATTAGACGTAGATATTTCAAATGCAAACGGAGCTCTTGTAAATATTGTTGGTGGTCCAAATATGAGTCTTGACGAATGTAAAACAATCATGCAAACAGTTGGAGCAAAGTTAAGCCCAAATGCAAAAATGATTTGGGGAGCCCAGATTCAAGACGATATGGAAAAATCAATAAGAGTTCTATTAATTGTAACGGGAGTTCATTCTTCTCAAATAGTAGGACAAGGAGAAGATATAAATTCTTTAAAGCATAAAGAAATAGAAAGTGAATTAGGTATAGAGTTTTTTGAATAAATAATTTTTAAAATTTTTTAGTTTATTATTGTTCTATGGATGAGTAAATTCCAAAATTGTCATTATCATATAAACTCATTCCAGATTCAAATTTTTTAGATGCATTAAGTAATGATAACGATAAGAATAATAATAATATCTCAATAAGAAGTAAATTTAGAAATGAAAAAAGAATGGCAATAGTTAAAATAGGTCCATTAGAGGCACTTGAACTAAATGCAAAAGAAAGAGAAAGGACTGCAATAAAAAAAGATGAGATAGCTGAAAAAATTGGAATAAGAACTAATGCAAAAATTCCAGTAATTCCAGAAGCCCTAGCAAATCTTACTTGGGGACCAATATCAATTAATCCAATAAAGAATAATAAATAGAGAGAGAATAAGAAAGTAATAAAAATCATAGAAAAAATTACTATTAATAAAATTGCAGAGTAATTAATATCCGACTGAGAAGTAGTTCCAAGTAGTGCTGTGGTTGGACTAATTACATTTTCATTTCCGTAGGATGCGTAGCCAGTAATCATGGGAGTTATAAGATTAGTTTTAGCAGATCCCATCATGAGAGAAATTATTATTATAGCCAAAAATACAAAAATTATGGTAATGATAGCCCAAGAGCAAATTCTTAAAAGTTTAGACTCTGCGTAATATCCCATTTTAGAAAAACCATATATAAAAAAGATAAAAAATATAAAATCTAAAATAAAAATTAAAATAAGCACAAATGCGACAATTGGACCAAGTGCATTGTTCCCAGAAGAATTTTGATTATCTTGAAAAACAAGCAAAAGAGAGAAAATAGTCGAAATAATTATAGATGCCATTATAAAAAATCCAGCATATCCAGCAATCTTCATAACACCCATGGCAAATTAAATCAAATATTATTTTTAAATATACCGAAAGAAAACCTTAAAAACCTAATCATTTACATATAATTATGGTAAAGTTAATAACAAAAACAAAATCATTTTTACTTAAATGTAAACGTGTTTGGCACGCTTTGAAAAAACCTTCAAGAAAAGAGTTCGAACAAATATCAAAAGTTTCAGCTATGGGAATAATAGCATTAGGGATTTTTGGTTTTTTAATATCAATATTAATGAAATTATTCTTTTAGTTTATAAGATAAGTCATATTTAATTTTTAGAAATTCATTTAATTAAGAAAAAGCAATACTTTCTTCTTCTATTTCAAATAGTAAAAATATAAAGTCAAAGAATCTTAAAATAAGTTCAATAACAATAATCAATATTAAGTACGTTGCAATTTCTCCAAAAAACTCAGGAAGCCTAGTGATATTTCCTATAATTCTTTCAATGTTTAAAAATTCAGGATTAAGTATGGAAACTGAAAGTAGGGCAAAGGGAAGCATTTTGGCAACGTCTTTCGATAAATCTTCTTTGTAATAAGCGGTCATTCTAATTGCTGCAATAACCATGGCCGAAATAATCAACAATGAGCCAACTGGCAGACTATCAGTTAGTATTATTAAAAAAATAGTAAACGCTGAAAACCAAAACATAATAAAAAATGGCAAAATTAAGATATATTCTATAAAATAAAAAAACACAGCAAGTGCCTTAGCTGAAAAAGGACGCTCAAATTTATTATATCTTGAAAGATTCAAGCTTAAAAGATTTTTAGTAGAAATAAATCTATAAAATTTCCAAATAAAAACAGAGTACAAAACTACAAGCAAAACCAAAAATAGTAAATTAAAAAAATTAGCAACATAAGAAGGAGATGCCGAAATAAAAGCACGATACAAATCAATTAAAGCAATGCTAATCTCCTCAAGTTTTCCCATAATAAATTAAACTATAAAATCTTTTTAAAATATACGTTTTTATTTTTAAAATAACTTTCCCTCAAAAACAATTTTACTTCAAAAGTCCACGATGTTTTTCAGTTGTCTCAATAATTCTTCTCATTATTCCAACAGTTAGTGCAGGATATTTCCCAATAGCAGTTTCCTCAGAAAGCATTGTTGCGTTAGTCCCATCCAGAACAGCATTAGCAACATCGCTAACTTCTGCTCTTGTGGGAATTCTTTTTTTAGTCATGGACAAAAGCATCTCTGTGGCAGTGATATCAAAAATCTTTTTCTTTCGAGCTTTTTTAATTATTAATTTTTGAATTATTGGCAATTTATCAAACGTAATATTTTTGCCCAAATCTCCACGTGCAATCATAATACCATCACTAACTTTTATAATATTATCAAGATTAACTATCCCTTTTTTATTCTCAATTTTTGAAATTATTTTTACGGATTTTTGATCAAGCATGTTTTTTATTTTTTTTATTTTTTTGGCTCCATCCGCAAAAGCAATAGCGACATATTCAACTTTTTGAGTATTTATCCAGTCAATAATTTCTAATTTTTTAATATCAATCATTATTTCACATCCACCAACTTGTCCGATGTTATGAATTATTTTTTCATACTGCTTTGTATCGCCATATTTGGTATTTATTCTAGCAATGCTCATTCCGTTATGAATCATTTTTTTTATTGTGTCAATATTTTCACTAGATGGACCGATGGTTGCAACAATTTTAGTTTTGATTTTACCTCTCATGATAATTAAGTATAGTTGGCGTATTATTTAAAGATAAGTAAAAAATCTTTTTCTCCAGACTTTAACCTTTTAGCGTGCTCAACTAAAAGTGCATGAAATTCCTGAAATATTTTAAAATCAAGTTCCAAATTATCTTCGAAGAATTTTTTAATTTCATTATAGCTAAACGTTTCATCAATTAATTTTAATTTAATTAAAGTTCTTTTTGTGTAAGTATCAATAACAAATGAAGGAATCTTGTAGGCATAAAGTAAAATAGAGTCAGCAGTTTCAGGACCAACGCCTTTTAATTTTAGTAATTCATCCCTAGTTGGAATCTCTTCTCTATCAATAAACCATTTTGCCAAAAGTTTCAATCTTTCTGCTTTTTGATTATAATATCCAGAGGGTTTTATTGCATTTTTGAATTCATCTAAAGATATTTTTAATATTTTCTCAGGAGAAATAGAATTTAGTTTTTTTAAATTAAAAAGAGATTTTTCAACAGATGTCCAGCTGGTATTTTGTGTTAAAACGGTCCCAATTATTATTTCAAATTGTTCATTTTTATTTCTTGGAAAAGAGTAATCTTTTGGATGGTATCCATTCATTGAACCAGTTTTTGTAGGATTAATTCCGTTTTTGTGAAGTGACAAAAGTGGCCACCATCCTTGAAAGCCATATTCTTCTAAAAGTTTTTTATAAATTAGATTGAGTTTATCTTTCATAAAATATATTAAAAATTATTCTATTTAAAATTATTCAAAAAAAAAGATGTGGCTAAATTGGCCACATAAGTAAAAATTAATTATTCTAATAATGTATCTATTGATTCTGGTTCTTCATCGACTTTTGAAGCTAGAAATGACCACCAAGGCTTTCTTTCTCTGATGATTTCACCACTCTCTGCATCAATGTCGGCTCCTACTTGCATTTTTGTTGCAAAAAGACCAAATATTTTAGCTCGTTTCTGCAAACTAACTTCGTAGGCTAATCTTGATTGATTACCTTCTCCGGACTGTTTTAATTCAATTGTGCAGTTATTAGATTCGTTACAGTTTCTTACCCTAAGTTTTTCAAGTGCTTTAAATGACGCACTGTCTGGCATTATTTTAATTTCTCTATCTAAGCCGTAAGAATTTTTTGAGAAAATTTTTGTTTCACCGTCAATCACCTCACTTTCTATTACGCAATTCGATTCACATCGAGCAATTGAGTTACCAACTTTAATTTCAGGGCGAGAAAGTCCTTCGGATCTAACGTTAACTTCCTTTCCTTCGGCTGTAGAAAAAGTCCTTAATTTTATTTGTTCACGATCCCTATATCCAGTAATTGATTCATTGAAATATTGATTACCATTTTCAGTCATAAAGCTATTTTCAGAATTACCATTATTATTCATAGCAGCATTGATAGCCGGAAGAAAAAGCGCAACTGACAACATAAGAGCAAATATAATTGTTATTTTTTTATTCATGTTATACCTCCTTTTTTACTTTATAGAAATTAAATGCATCTTTTATATTTAAAACTACCCAAGAATATATTTCACCTACTTTTTTTAACATTTATTTTTTTACAATATTTTTCTATGGGGCAAATTGAACACTTCGGAGAAATCGGAACACAAATGTCTCTCCCAAATTGAACAAAAATAGAATTAAATTCCTTATAATATTTTTTAGGTAAAATTTTAATTAATTCCTTTTCTGTTTGTTCTGCCAATTTTGTTTTTACCCAACCTATTCTATTTGGAATTCTATGACAATGTGTATCTACGGGAATTACATTTTTTCCATATGCAAAAGCCAAAACTATGTTTGCAGTTTTAGGGCCGATCCCCTTTATTAAAATTAATTCTTCATATGTAGAAGGAACTTTCCCATCAAACTTTTCAAGAATTTCTTTTGATACATGTTTTAGAGTTGCAGCTTTTTTATTGAAATGTCCAGTTTTAAAAATAATTTTTTTTAATTTTACTAAGGGAATTTTTATTATTTTTTTTGGAGTATCGGCAACTTTAAACAAGTTCTCAGAAACAACTTCGGTAATCTCATCTCGCGTTCTAAGTGAAAGTAAGCACGAAATAAGAATTTTAAAAGCATCAGCTTCTCCCCTCATATTATTTAGAGTAGTTGTGGATGCAGGATATTTTTTAGATAAATTTTTCATTATCTGTGGAATATTTTTATTTGCCATACACTAAGGGACAAAGTATAATATTTAAATTTAGTTAAAAAATAAAAAATAAAAAATAAAAAATTTATTTTAACTTAAAGACTGCTACAACACTTGAAGTTATTTCTTTCTCTCCAGGCTGTATATTTGAAACAGATTCTTTTGCCATTGCAAAGTCTTCAGAATATCCAGCTCCAGAATAAAGATTCCACGGAGAATATCCAAAATTATTAACAGATGTAGAAACGAGTTTTCCAACTTTTTTATCAAACCCTTCGGCTACAGCATCAGCTTTTATTTTAGCATCTTCTGCTGCAAGCTTCATAGCTTCTGCTTTATATTTATTTTGAAGTTCTCGACTTAACTCAAAGTTTATAGAACCAACTCCAGATCCAGCGTTGGCACCAGCATCGACAATATCATTTAATCTATCAGATTCATCCATAGATATTTCTATTTTTACATTATGTCTAGCAACAAATCCATTTTCCTTTCTCTCGCCGTCGTTCCAGTCATAGTCAGGATAAATATTAAAGTTTTCAGTAATAATTTCTTCTCGGTCAAATCCTTGTTTCTCTAATTCAAAAATAAGCTCATTTAGTATTCTAGAATTTTCGTCTTTTGCTTCTTTTGTTGTCTCTCCCTTTGCTTCAATATTAAAGTAAACACTAATAATATCAGGCATAGCCTTAATCGTAGCAACCCCATTAACATTTACAGTATTTCCATTAGAATTCATAGAGGAATTAAAAATATAAAGTGCGCCAAAAGAAACAATTAAAATAACAGCAGAAATTATTAAAGTTATTTTGATTGCATTATTGTTTTTTTCCATTTTAACCTCCTTATAATTATATTTTTTTCCAATTTATAATTGAAAATATTAAAACAGATAAAAGTGATCCAGCCAGAAACCACATCCAAATTGGAGAAGAAACTAAGGGAATATTTCCAGTATTACCAATTGCAATCTTTGCAGTTTCCCCCATTATTCCACTTTCATAAAAACTATTTGAAGCAGAAGGAGCAGCCATGTCAAAAGTTTCTCCAAGGGTATTCTTCCCAGCATTTATTTTTTCATAAGTATAAATAGCAAAAGTTAAAGCACTAGTGATGAAAATAGAAGGCAAAATAGATTTTAACTTTGATTCAATATTTGAATTTTTGGGAGAAATAATTATAGATTTATTTGATAATTTATAAAGAACTATTCTTTTCCCTTTACTGCTCCAAAAAAACTTTTTCTTTTTTTGTATAAGTTCTGATTCTAATAATTTTTTTAAATTGTAGTCAGTGGTGTTCATAGGAATATTAAGTCCATCTGAAAAATCTTTTGCACTAGCTTCATTTTCTTTTTCCAAAAAATCAATCATTTTTTTACAGGTGGCACTTTGCATAACTTCTGCAATTTTTTTTGAACGAGGATCATTCATAGATATAAGTATAAATTTGTCTTCCATGTTTGGGGGTATGAAAAGCACTTTATAAATAATTTCAAGAGTTCTATTCAAATTGAAGTAATAAAAATAGAACGAAATAAAAGTAAAATAATAAAATAAAAATAAAATTAGTTTATTTACTTTCTTCTTTTTTTAACTGTTTTTTTCACTGCTTTCTTTTTTGCAACAGGTTTTTTCTTAATAACCTTCTTTACAACTTTCTTAACAGCTTTCTTTTTAACCGCTGGATTTTTCACTGCTTTCTTTTTTGCAACAGGTTTTTTCTTAATAACCTTCTTTACAACTTTCTTAACAGCTTTCTTTTTTGCAACAGGTTTCTTACTAACAACCTTCTTAGCAATTTTTTTCATAACTTTTTTCTTAGCAACGGGCTTTTTCACAACTCTTTTTTTTACAACCATAATTAACACCTCCTTTATTAATAATATAATATTTTTTTAGTTTATATTTATATTCTTTTTTTAGAAATTAAATAAAAATATTTTTTAAATTTAATTTCGCAAGAATTTTATTTTTTACGACGATAAAAAATAAAAATTCTTAAATTTCTCCGGCATTTACAAAATCGCATTCGAAATTATTTTTAGAATTTTTATTCTTTTTTATTAATTCTAAAAACTTTGAAGGCTCGCTCATTCGAAAACTTTTGGAACAAGTAATCGATAAAAAATCTTTCGCTCTGGATATAGCGACGTAAAATAATCTTAATTCACTGTCTCTTTTCATTTCGGACAAAACTCCTTTGTAAAATGGCAAAGTTTTTTCGTTACACGCAAGTAAAAAAACATTTTTCCATTCAAGCCCCTTTGCTCCATGAATCGTCGATAAAATAACTTTTCCATTAACTTTTTCTTTTTTATCAATTTCAATTACCGAATCTAAAAAATTAGTTATGTTATCTTGAGAAACTATAAATAAATTCAAAAGAAGTTCTAAATTTTCTTTTTTGGTATAAAACTTTGAAGCTTCAGCCATATATTTGTTTTCAAGAAATTCCAAATATCTAAAGTTTTTCAAAAATAAATCAAGAGGATTTCTATCTTTATCTTTAAGTATTTCATAAAGATTTTCTATTTCCGAAGCAATTTCTTCAGGAAGTTTTAGTTCATTAGAAAACTTAAGACTTTCAATAATGGGAATATTTTTCTCTTCGGCAATTTCTTTAAATTTAGATATTTTTGTTTTCCCAACTCCTTTGATTAATAAAACAATTCTCTCAAAATCTAAAATAGAGTTAGGATTAACTTTTAATTTCAAAAAAGATAAAGTATCCATAATCTCTTCCCGACTAAAAAAATCAACGGATTTAGAAAGATGACACGGAATTTTTCTTTTCAATAGCTCTATTTCAATCATTTTTCCAAGTCTATTTGTACGAAATAAAACAGCAATATCTTCGGGAGATTCCCCGTTGCAAATCTTGTCTTCAATATCATCAGCAATCACAGAAACTTCTTCAAAAATATTAGAGCAAGTATTAATTGAAATTTCTTTACCTTTTCCTCTTGTTAAAATAAGATCTTTTTCTATTTTATGCTTCATGGATTTTATGATATTATTTACAGATTGAATTATGTTCTCGGTAGATCTATAATTTTCTTTCAAATATATTTCATTTTCATTATCTCGAAATTTAAAAACCAAATCATTTGAAGATCCCCGCCATTCGTAAATATTTTGACAATCATCCCCAATAAGACATAAATTATTATCTTGAAGTAATTCTAAAATTTTTATTTGAACAACATTTAGGTCCTGCGCTTCGTCGACCATTAGAGATTTGAAATTATTTCTATACTCATTTCTTATATTTTCATTTTCCAAAAATAATTTATAGGTCAAAAGAAGAACTTCATCAAAATCCATAAGATTATATTTCTTTAAGTTATTTTGATAATTTTTGTAGACTCTATTAACTTTTTGTCTCCAAGATTGATCAATCGTGATGACTTCATCTTCCATGAGTTCAGTGATTTGCCCAGACTTCTTTAATTCATCAAGCCCACTATCCCAACTCAAAGTATCTGCCAAAATACATCGACTTTTAAATTTAGAAATCCACGCTCCAAAATACCGAAGAGAGTTAGAATCAGGGCGTATATCCATTCCTTCTAAAATCTCTTTTAATATTTTTTTCTGTTCAGCATTTGTAGTTATAAGAGTAGGCTCAATATCATTAAAAATAAATTCTTTATTATTTCTAAGTATCTTCAAAAAAAGCGAATGCATAGTACCAATAAACGGAGAAATTTTATTAGTTCTTTTGCTTATTTTATTAATCATATCTTTAGCTGCTTTATTCGTAAAAGTAGTCATCATAATCTCAGAAGGCATAACTCCAGAATTCAAAAGATTAACATATCTCTCAACAATTGTAGTAGTTTTCCCAGTTCCAGCACTAGCTATAATAAGTAAATTACCATCCAAAATATTTGCAGCTTTTTGTTGTTCAGAATTTAATTTCATTTGAATATAATTTAAAAAATAATTTACTATATAACTATTAGTGTTAATGTTCAAAAAATTTAAATTATATAAGATTTTTTTAAAATACAAATAAATTATTGGAAGTAAATTATGATTTTTTTAACTAGCAATATCTTTAAATATTCCCGCAATTTACCTAAAACATGATAGATATAAAATTAATCAGAGAGACTCCAGAGTTGGTAAAAGAAAACATAAAAAAGAAATTCCAAGAGGATAAATTGCACTTAGTAGACGAAGTAGTAAAATTAGATTCAGAATGGAGAAAATTAAAGTTTGACGAGGACGCATTAAGGTCAAAAAGAAATAAAGTTTCAAAAGAGGTTGGAGAAGCAAAAAAAGCAAAAGATGAAAAAAAGGCTAAAGAATTAATGATAGAAGCAAAAAAAATACCAGAAGAAGTTGAAAAAATACAAATTAAAAGAAAAGATTTAGAAATAAAGATAAAAGAGATAATGATGCAAATTCCAAATATTATTCACGAGTCAGTTCCAATAGGTAAAGACGATTCAGAAAATGTGGAAGTTGAAGCGTTCGGAGAAATAAAGGATTTTTCATTCGAAGTAAAAAGCCATGCGGAATTAGGTGAAGAATTAGGAGTTTTAGATTTTGATACTTCAAGCGATGTTTCTGGAAAAGGATTTTATTTTATGAAGGGAGATTTGGCATTACTAAATATGGCATTAATTAATTATGCAAGAGATTTTATGTTAAAAAAAGATTTCCTATATGTTGAGCCACCGTTAATGATTAGACGAGAAGCTCTCGATGCAGTTTATTCAACAGAAGAAATAGAAGCAATGGGCTACAAAATAGATGGCGAAGATTTATACATGATTGCAACAAGTGAACATCCATTAATAGCACAATTTATAAATAAATCAATTAACGGCAAAGAATTACCAATAAAACAAACAGGATATTCAATGTGTTTTAGAAAAGAAATAGGCTCACACGGAATAGACGAAAAAGGAATTTATAGAACACATCAATTCAACAAGCAAGAAATGATAGTAATTTGTAATCCCGAAGATTCTTATAAGTGGTACGACGAAATGCTAGGTTACTCAGTAGAACTTTTCAAATCTTTAGAAATACCATTTAGAATTTTAGAATGTTGTAGTGGAGATTTGGCAAACCTAAAAGCAAAAAGTTGCGATTTGGAGTGCTGGAGTCCAAGGCGTAAAGAATATTTTGAGGTAACATCTTTAACAAATATGGAAGAAGCACAGGCAAGAAGACTTAATATTAAAATAGAAGAAAAGGGAGAACGAAAATTCGCCCACACATTAAATAACACGGTGGTTGCAACTTCAAGAGCATTAGTAGCAATAATGGAAAACAACCAGAATAAAGACGGCACAATCAATATTCCAAAAGTCTTACAAAGTTACATGGGTGGAAAAAGTAAAATAGAATCAAGAAAAAAATAATTTATATAATATACTATAAATAAGGCAATTCTAGAATAATTATAAAGATAGCGAAGATAAAAAAATATTATTAATCTGTGACTTTCTCCCAGTAGTCACAAAATAGAAAGATTTATAAATATATAATTCATGCAAACAGCATGAGTAGACTTGAGCTAATAGCTAAGAATGCACAAAGTGTTACGAGAGGAGCGCGAAAAAATATCGGAAGATATTTAGGTATAGGCGCATTTGTCGCATCTGGTCTTATTTCTGGTTGTCCTTCTCCTATTGATCCACCCGTAGAACCACCAATTATTGAAAATACCGCTCCAACAGTTACTTTAAATGGTGACGGACGTTTTAGAATCGAAGCTGGAGTAGACGAATACGTAGAATTAGGAGCAACTGCATACGATAAAGAAGATGGAGATTTAGGAGTTACAATTTCAGGCGGAGTAAATTCAAAAGTTCCAGGCCCATATATAGTTACATATACTTCTGAGGCAGATTCCGAAGGATTAACAGGCGAAGCCGAAAGAGTAGTTCTAGCACAAGACACTTTGCCACCAGCACTTGTAACAACAATGATAGGAGACAAGCCTATTCAAGCAGGAGAATATTATGTAGCAATGCCAATAAAGGCAGTAGATATAGTCGATGGAGAAATATATCCAGTATTCAATTCAGGAGAAGAAGTAAACACAGATGTAATTGGAGACTACGAAGTAAAATACGAGGCAACAGATAATGCGGGAAATACTTCAGAACCTTTCACAAAAGTAATAAAAGTAATAGACACAAAGGCACCAGTAATATCAACAGAAAACGAATCCGAAATAAGTATTCCATTTAGAGGTCAATACACAGAAGAAATACCTACAGATCAAGATTTTCCTACGGCGCAAGATTCATTCGAGGGAAGTCTGCCAGTAAATGTCTACGGAGACACAGTAGATACAGAAGTTCCAGGAGTTTATTCTAGGCATTTTTCAGCAACAGATTCTTCAGGAAATATGGCAGAACTTGAAAGATTGGTTACAGTAGAAAACCCAATAATACCGGGAGAAGAATTATCAATAGAGGATTTACAAGATAGAGCCGACGATTCATTTTATCACGTGGAAATACCATCAGGAGAAGGAAATCAATTATTAGACGCAATAAATAATAGAACATCCGATTTTCCAGAAGATGAAACAGTTATATTTCATTTAGCAGACGGTATCCATGATTTTGATGGAAGTCAGCCAGCCCTACCTTCAAACACTTACTTAGTAGGAAATGGCCAGTCCGTAGTTGATGGTTGCACAATAGATACAGGTTTTATGGCGCCAGATTATGGAGCGAGAATTGAGGGGGAGTTGAGAACAACTAAAAATGCAAACAATATAGGAGTTTATAATTCAGTAATATCTCCACTAAATGAAGGAAGTGGATTTTTATCTACTCAGCCAATGTTTTTTTATGGATGTAATGATGCAATAGTGAGTGAGAATGTTTTTTCAGGAAAAAGGATTGATGGGAGTTACGCTTCAATTGACGCATTCTTGGGAATAAGAAATGATTTTGAAGAAGTTTTGGTTAGAAACAATATTTTTGCCTATGGAAATTATGGAGATCAGGGTAGAGGTATGGGGATGGCGGTATTATTAAATAAGTCAACAGGGGATTCAAGCTTAAGGCTAATGGGTAATACTTTTGCTTGTTGTGGAGATGGAATATATGTGAGATTAGATAATTCTGGAAATGGAAGCGCAGTTAATATGGGAGATTCAAATAATACGGGAAAAAATGCTTTTGTTGAAAATGCTTACGCAAATGTATCATTTTATTCAGAATTGGAAAATTTGGAATCAGGTCCAGAAATGAGGGGAAATTATTTTGAACAAAGCTTGGGAATGCCATGGGGAAGCCCAATCTCTCCAGAAATGTTTGATTTAACTTCCCAGAGAGAACCCCTTTTGACTCAAGAAGAGATAGAGGATTCCAATATAGAATTTTTAGGAAGTTACGACAATATATCAAATACTGTTTGTCCATATTTAGATGGAGCCCTAACCTATCACCCAAAAATAGATAGAGATTAATACAATTTTTTAACTTAAGAAATATTATAAAATTTCAAATTTTAAAAAAGATAAAACTATTTTTCAAATTTTAAAATAAAAATATCATTTCTACGAAGAGGAATTTTTTAAATCAATATAAAAGTTTATAAACTTCTTTAAGTTGTAATAATAAAATGAGGTTTAAAGGATTAGTATTTGTTGCGATAATTTTTTCAATTTTAGTCTTGCCGTCGGTTTTGGGAGCGAATGATTTTCAAGGTGGCGATATAATTACATTAAAGCATGATTCTGGATATTATCTTTCTACAGATGATGATGGATGGATATATGCAAATAAAGAGGGGGTTGAGGAGGGGGAGAAATTTATATTAAATGATAATAATGGCGGATTTTTAAAACATGGTGATAAAATTTATTTGACTTCTTATAAAAATAGTGAAAGGTTGAGGTACAGAATTGGAACATTGCACTTCAACAGAATAGCAGCTGAAAAAGAAGAGGATGCAGTGTTTGGAAACCCAGATAACCGCCCATTGGAATTGGTTATTAAGAAATATCATGGTGAGGAAGGGGATGTAATATTATGCGAAGATGATGTATATTTTGAAACCTCAGACGATGGTTATTTAGATATAGATACAAAAAGAAAGTATAAAGCAAAAGCAGAAGGTGGTAAAAACAAGTTCACAATATTTTTTGATAATGGAAAATGCCCAGCTGTATCACCATCTGTCGAAACTATTTGCAATGATGAAATAGATAATGATATAAATGGATTTACCGATTGCGAAGATTCAAATTGTTACGGTAAGGCAGGCCCAGAAGGAAGTACTTGTGGAAGAGCCTATTGCCCAACAAATGGATTAATTACTCAATGTTGTGCGATTAAATCTTCAAGGGAGTATAAACTTAAAAATAATCTTAGTTATGGTAGCTCGGATCAAGCCTGTATTCTAATATCCACAATTGATGGTGTAACCATTGATGGAAATGATAAGAAAATTACTGGATCAAAGGGGCAGGGAATTATGATAGTTAATTCAGATAGAGCTAAGGTATCAAATTTAAATATTGTAGGTTGTGAGAGAGGTATTAGTATAGTAGATTCTAGATCAGGGATGTTAGAAACTACAAAAGCAGAAATAATAGGGTGTGATTTGTCAAATAATTATGGATATGGACTTTTGGCAGTTGGAATAAATGCGGAAGTAAAAGCAGAAGATAATATAATGGAAAATAATGGAATTGGAATACAGGCTAGTGCAGGATCTTTAATTTCTAATAGAAATTTTGTTTGTGACAATACAGCAAATGATATTAAAATAGTTAATAATTTTATGTCTGGAACTCAGAATATTTTTACCAAAATTATTGGAGGCACATCTTCTTGGCCAATTCTAAATACACACTACGAATTATGTCCAACAGGTAATACATTACCACCAAACGGTTGCGGAAATGGAATAGTAGAAGAAGAGCTTGGCGAATTATGTGATCCAAACGCACCAGAGTCAGAATGGATTTATGATACATGTGAAGAAGTCCCAGGTCAAGATTATACTGGAGGAAGTTTAGAATGTTTCGAAAGAGATTCAAGTTCAGAATGCCTTTTTGATGTACGTTCTTGCGATGGTTATGATTCAAAATGTGGAGATGACAATATAGATATTCCAGAGGAAGAATGTGATTGTGGAAATACATGGATTTGCATATTTGGAAGTTGTTCAACTCTAAGTCCAGCATGGCTAGGAACTTTCGGATGTTATCTTCCAGGAACAGCAGATGGGGAAGCATTAATAGAGTGCACAAATGATACAAGAGATTGTTATACTTCAGGCACTCAGGGTAGTGACCTAAATACCATGTGGACAAAAACAGAAGACGGCACAGAATTAACAGACTTAGTAAATTTAAGTAAAACAACAACGGTTTACATGAGAGCATATGGGGAAGATGTGGAAGGCAAAGAATCGGTAATATTCAAAGTTTGGGAAAAGGATTCAGATTCAGAAGAACCAATATATAAAATTACTAAGGAAGTAATACATGAAAGCTACGTCTCAGCATCATTCACAATAGACAAGGATATGCAAGAAAAAATGGTAACATGGTCAGCTGGCGATCCAGAACTTTATTTTAAAGCGTTCGATTCAGAAGGGGTTTTTTTGAGTAAAAGTAATTCATTAAGCGTTGTATGGGAAGATTTAAATTGTAGTTATTACGATGGAGATGAGTCAGGTTGTAGTGGTGAATGTGCAATAAACGGCCCAAGATCAATAAACAGCGTGGCTGCACGAAATATTTTCGGAACATATCTTCCAAGCGATTCGGTTTGTGGAGAGTTGGATCGAAGCCTTGAAGTTAATTGTAATAAAATAGATCATGATAATGATTATTGCGATGAGCCTGTTGAAGACGATGAATGCGGATTTTACATAGACTGTGATTGTATTTATGACTCAGATGATGGTTTATGTATTGGAGATGCGCAGTCAGTAAAAAAGAATTGCGAGGATCCTTGTACTGGGCCAAATTGTGATCCAAATAGTATAACAGTAAACTCAGGAACATGCGAACCGGAAAATTTAGCTTCCTTGGGAAGTTGTGATGATGGCGACGCTGCAATAACTTACACTTGGGAAGGAACTTGGACTTGGGATGATGAGAATAAATGGACAGGTGTAGGGTCAGCAGTGGATTCAACTCTGTCAGACCTTTCAACATATAAACAAAACAATGAAAACTACGGACTATACCCAGATTCAAGCGGAAAAATGTATTGGAGATACGACCCTAAAGTACTTGGCGGAGCAACAAAAAGCGTAGTCTGTACAACCGGCGGAACAAATACAATAGCTTGCCCAAACAAAATAAAATTACCATTCTTTGGAGGATTTGGAATGATAGCCTCATTATTAATTCTTACCATATTTTACATTACAATGAATTGTAAAGTTAAAAGAAGGTTTTAATAAATGAAAAAAAAATCGTTCAGCTTATTTGCGTTAATTTTTATTTTATATTTTAGCATTTTTATTAGCGCAAGTGTAGAGGTCGGAAATTCTTCTCACGAGATTCTTGAATATTACGGAGCAGAAGCTAAATTGGAAGGCTGGTTTAATATAAGTATAGAAAGTGAAAGTTCAGAAAGTTTATTTGAAGATACTTTTGGAAATAGCGTAGGATTATTGGAGTTAATAAAAAATATAAGTACAATAGAATATTCATGCTTACCAATAGATTGCAAAACAAATTATATTGCGTCAGCAGAAGAATCTTCAAAGTCTTTTCAGACGGTATCAGGTTCTTCAAAATTAGTGGGATTTAAGTTAGATGGAAAAATACAGAAGATAAACTCAATAGATTTGACATTAAAAAGCGATGCGGGAGAATCTTGCAATAACCAATTAAAAATGGATTTTTTTTTAGATGACGTTATGGATTTTTCAAATAATAAAAGTTCCCAAACAATTTGCTTATCAAAAACAAGTTATGGATGTTTCGATTCAAGTATTACAACAAAAGAATATTCTATTGATCCATTAACTCCATATTGTCAAAAAATAGAACTTCCAGAATTATCAAGATTTGAAGTTGGGGCCTGGATAAAAAGGGTTAGTGGAAATATTAATTTAGAAATGTGGTTACATGATGAATATGGAGATCCAATAGAAGGGGCAAACTGCGAATTGCCGTCAGCGTCTCTAGCTGGAGGAGAGGTATCTTGTCAAATAGATTATTTAGTAAGGGAATCAGAAGATTATTTTGTTTGCGTAACTCCAGAATCAGAATTAGACGGAGAATATAAAATAAGAGGATATGCAGAAAGTGAAGATCTTTGCGGTTTTCATAATTTTCCAGCAAACAATAGAGAAAGTTCGGCGGCATATCAAATATTTGTAAAGGGTAAAAAGTTCGGACAGATTGGAACTGTAAAAATAAATAATGAAATAGGCGTAGAAGAAACTTTAGCAAGTAGGGCAAATAATTATTTATTTGAAAAATATGGAGAATCTCCAATAACCTGCCCAAGCGATGGATGCATAATGCCAATAGAAATAATTTCAACCACAAACCAAAACGTAGAATTAAAAGATTTAATAATTAGCTACGATGAAGTTGCAGGCGGAGTTACAAAAAAAACCTTTGTCGACATAGTAGATTCACCAGCTATGGTAAGTACTGACGGTTTCCAAATTTTCCCCTTTGATAAAACAAGTTTTTCTGTAGGGAGTGAAATAGAAGAATCGGAATACGTTTTAAGTTTAGATTCAGAAGAAATAATTACTCAAGAAATTTCAATTGAAGCAATTCCGGTAATAACGGGGATTTATCCAATGTCGGCAGTTTTTGGATATCCAACAACTTTTCAAGTATCAGCAGAATCTCCAAGGAATATTAGTTCATATTTTATAGATTTCGGAGACGGTAAAAACTCAACATTAAAAATAAATTCAACAATACATACATATAATCAATCGGGAAATTATTCAGTAAAAATAGCAGTAACAGATTCAAATAATCGTACGGGCTACAAAACCACATTGGTAAAAGTAAGCACTCCAGAGAGCTTTATAGAAGAAAAATTAAATAAAAGCCAAAGTAATTTAGAAAAAATAAAAGTAGAAATAGAAAAATACCCAGCATTCTATAAAGAGTCTTTATTTGACGCAACCGAATTTTATTTTTATGAGAGTGAATTATCAAAATACCAAAAAGAATTTTCACAAACTTACGAAGACGAGAAGAGATTGTTTGAGTTAATGACGAAAATGTTAAATTTTTCAACTCCCGAGTTTATTTCAATAAGTTCAAAAGCAGAAGGAATGATATTTTATCCAAGGGCAGAATATGTAAATTTAGACTTTTTAGTGGCGGCTACGGGGGGAGATGTTCCTTCAAATAGAGATGAGTATGTAAACGCAATTTTGGGATGGAATCAAGAAGCTATGGATATAAAATTAAATTATTTAGAATTCTCAATAGGGTACGAAGATAGATTGGAGCATTTGATTAGTTTTTTTGATTTAACTTTAAACAAGCTGCAAACAGATAATAGAGATCCATCGTTAATCATAAAAGAGATGGAGGGCTTAACTTTTGATAGTAGGGCAATTGTAGACTCAGGAAGCGATATCTATGCAACTGCAAAACTTACAAACGATGCAGAAACCGTAACCTTCTCAACAACAGAAGATGTTAATTTTGAAACCGTTCCAATGTTTGTATCTTTGCCAATAGATTATATAGAATTAGGAAGTGGTCAAAGCGACGCGCCAGAGCCGGATAAACCAAAGTGGATAATTTTAGTTTTTATTTTAATCTTTATAATTATATTGGGAATTGCGGCATATGTGTTTTTACAAATATGGTACAAGAAAAAATATGAAAAATATCTATTTCCAAGTAAAACAGATTTATACAACTTAGTTTCTTTTGTCCAAACCTCAAGAAAGAAGGGAGACAGTGATTCTAAAATAAGAAAAGACTTATCTTCATCTGGCTGGAGTGGTGAAAGAATAGCGTATGTAATGAAAAAGCATGCAGGAAAAAGAACGGGAATGGTAGAACTGCCAGGAACATCGATTTTCAGTAAAAAAAGTGAAAACGTGAGTAAAAATACAAATATAAAAAGTAATAGGCAAATAAGACGTCCGCAAATGAGAACGTCAATGACTAATAGAGGAGTGGCTAAAAATAATAATTCAAGGAGGAATCCAAGGCCAAATGCGAGAAAGGGGTTCCAAAAAAATAAAACATCTAAGTAAATATACAAAATTTAATAAACTAAACTTACAAAAATATAATATGGCGATAAAAGTTTTCGGATTTTTTAAGAGAGTATTTGCCGGATTTTCGAAAGAAAAAAAGGACGTAAAGCTGGGCTTCTATGGTCCACCAAATGCAGGAAAAACCAGTTTGGCCAATCTTATTTGTAAGGATTTTACAGGAGAAGAAATGGGGAGTGTTTCAAATGTTCCACACGAAACAAGAAATGTTCAATTTAAAGAAAAGGTAAATATAGAATACAAAGGAAAAACTATGACATTTAAAATGGTAGATACTCCAGGAATTGCGACAAGAATAGATTATGAGGATTTCTTAAAATTTAAAGTAAAAAAATCAGAAGCAAAAAAAAGAGCAAAAGAAGCAACTCAGGGAATAATAGAAAGTATAAAATGGTTGGACGATATGGATGTAGTTGTTGTGGTTTTGGATTCTTCAGAAAATCCGTACGATCAAGTAAATATAACAATAATCGGAAACTTAGTTGCAAGAGATATACCAGTTTTAATTATTGCAAACAAAATAGACTTAAAAAAATCTAATATTAAAAAAATAGAATCTGCTTTTCCAGAATATGAAGTTGTGGGAATTAGCGCGAAAAGAGGAGATAATTTAGACGAGTTCTACGAAGCTCTCTTTAAGCTCGCAAAGAAAATTTAAAAAGCATATAATACAATATATATTATTAACAAAATGGCAAAAAAAAAGGTGAATAAAGGAATAGGTAAAATAAAAGGATTTTCAATTCAGTTTTTACCGTATCGAGAATATGGAGATTTAGATAGTAATGAACGGATAAAAAAAATATTAGACATAATCCTCGCAAATAACATTTTAATCTTACAAGGACGGCTTAGAAGCGGCGAGGAGACAAGATTAATTGGAGATACGATGGCAATGATTGGTCATGTAGCAAACTTCAACGGAATAGAATTAGCAGTAATTGCAGGAAAAGGAAAAGACGAAGGATATTGGGGAAAATTCAAAAAAAGCTTAGCAAACGCACTTGCTGGAGGAGATTTAGGAGCTGTAACAATAATTGGCCCAGCGACAATAGTAAAAGAAGTTAAAAGAAATCCTCAGAAAATAGAGTTGCTCCTTAACAAGTAAGTTTAGTTTTCTTAATAAATAATTCTATAAAAATTTCTAGAAATAAAAATAAAAAAAGCTTTTAAAATTAAGGACATTAAAAATTAACCAAATTAATAAACATTTAATTTAAACTTATTCACAAAATTCCTAGTTTTCTCAAAATCAATTTTTGCATAATAGGGCTTAATATTTCTTTCTGATAAATTATCTTCTCCCTCTTTTAATGAAGTGCTTACAATTACTTGGTCGGCATAAATCAATAGGTCGCCAATATTATCAATATTAGTACCACTTCCAATTATTAAGGGTATTTTTTTAAGAACTTCTTTAACGGATTTTAATTCATTTAAGTTTGGGGCATCACCCGTCCACTTGCCAGTAATTATAATTCCATCAGACCCATTTTTTATTGCATCTAATGCAGACTTAACGATGGATCTTGAAAAAAGTATTTCGGCATGTTTTACTTGAATATCTGTAAATAATTTGACATTTTCAGCGCCAATTTTTCTTCGATAATCAATAATTTTTTGAGGTTGCGCATAAATTTCTCCAAAGTCTGTTTTAACGCTATCAACAAATACAGGCACCCTTACACAGAAACATTCATATATTTTAGCTAAAGATAAGGCGGTTTTGTAATCATTCCATAGCATACTTAGTCCAATTGGGACATTGGCGTGTTTTTTTAATTTTCCAAGAATATATCCAATTAATACAATAGTTTCGGTTTTAAGTTTTATATCATGGGGGAGATCATAATTGTTCTCGATAATAATTTGATCAACTCCTCCTTTTTCTAAAACAATTAAATCCTCCAAAGCTCTTTTTAGAATATCTTCAATATTGCTAAATCCTTTAAATCCAATTGTCGGCAATAGGTGAATCATTCCAATGACTTTTTTTTGTAATTTTAAATTATTCATTTTAGTTCTTTATATAATATTACTTAATCTTATTTAAATTTTTAGCGTAGAAATGGATAAAAATTTTGGACTATTTAAAGGAAATTAAGTTTCGTGAGAGTATTTTCTAAAACCAATTTTTATTAAATAAAGAAGCTTGCTCTTGTTATTTATCAATAATAGTAAAAGAAGTTAAAAGAAATCCTTAGAAAATAGAGTTGCTCCTTAACAAGTAAGTTTAGTTTTCTTAATAAATAATTTTAAATAATCCATTTAATATTTTTATTTATGTCAACAATATTAGGAATAGAATCAACAGCTCATACTTTTGGAGTAGGAATTGTAAAAAATAAAAAAGTTTTATCGAATACTAAAAAAAGTTTTACAACCAAAGAAGGCGAGGGCGGAATGATTCCAAATGAAGTAGCAAAGTTTCACGAAAAAAACAAATATGAAATTTACAAAGATTCACTAAAAGAAGCAAAAATATCTGAAGATAAAATAGATGCTATAGCTTTTTCGAGAGGGCCAGGCTTAGCGCCATGTTTACTTGAAGGAATGAAGTTAGCAAAAGAACTTTCAATAAAATTAAATGTTCCATTAGTTTGTGTTAATCATTGCGTGGCACATTTAGAAGTTGGACGAATAACGGGCGCAAAAAATCCAGTTATGCTTTATGCTTCAGGTGCGAACACTCAAGTAATCTCTTACGAAGCTGGAAAATATAGAGTCTTTGGGGAAACACTCGACGTTGGAGTTGGAAATTTTATTGATACATTCGCAAGATATGCTGGATTAGGTTTTCCGGGCGGACCAAAAATTCAAGAGTTAGCAGAAAAATCAAAAACTTATATTGAACTCCCATACAAAGTAAAAGGAATGGATGTAGCGCTTTCCGGAATTTTAACAAATTTAAGACAAAAATTAGATTCTAAAAAATACAAACTAGAAGATTTGGCATATTCACTTCAAGAAACAGTTTTTGCAATGTTAGTAGAAACTGCCGAAAGAGCGTTAGCTCATACAGGAAAAGACGAATTACTTTTAGGTGGAGGAGTCGCATGTAATTCAAGATTACAAGAAATGTGCAAAATTATGTGCAAAGAAAGAGGCGCAAAATTCTTTTGCCCAGAAAGACCGTTATTAGTTGATAATGCTTCAATGATTGCATATTTAGGAGAAATTATGTTCGAAAACAATTCTTACGTCGGAGCAAAATTCGGAACAGAAAAAACAATAGATGAGGTTGATATTCACCCAAGGGAAAGAACAGACGACATAGAGGTTACTTGGAAGTAAATTATTTTCTTGAGATTTTTTCAATATAGTCTTCTAATAATTTTTTCTAATAGTAAAAAATTTAATTAATCAAAACTTTCTAAAAATTCTTTTTCTGCAAAATGCATTTTTGAAGGAATTACTATACAGTACGGCTTTTTCATTTCTCTTAATTCCTTTAATTCTGAAATCTCTTTGTAATAAACTCTTGCATGTTTTGTTCCCATAGATTCACAAATAACAAGTTTACCAATTGTAATCTCGTGGATTTTTGCAGATTTCTCTAATTGCGTAAGAGCTTCTCTGAAATCAAGTCCAATATCAATTAAAATTAAACTATGCGCCAACATTGACATATTTTGTTTAACAACATCCATAAATGAATCGGGGCTATAATTATGTTTCCAGGCTGGCATTGAAGTAACTTTTCCAAGTTTATATAATTGAAGTCCGCTCATTGCAACGGCATCAAAAATAGAAGCATTAAGTAGAACCCTACATTTAACATGCATTCTTTTAGCTTCAGCCATAAGTGTAATATGTGTAGTTGCAGTCAAGGGAGAACCATAAACCAAAAGCGCAACATCCTTTTTCTTTGCTTCATCAACTAATTCTAAGCTTTCAACTTTTTGCCTATCTGCTTCTTCAACCTTCTTACCAATAATTTCATTAAATGGCCCCATTTTATATGGAAAGTCAACTGTATAATTTTCAAGATAAATTTTTTTACATTTGTCAATAGCTTCTCTTCCTTCGCGAGAAATACTCTTCATATTAAGCCCAAGTCCAATTAAATATAGTGCCATAAAATAAAGATAAAATTAGCAGTTTTAAGTGTTGTGATTGTTAATTTATATTAAGCCTCACATATCTTTAAAAAACAAAGTTAATTTTATATTTTACGATGGATAAAGTAAAAAAATCTTTTATGAAAGTAAGGGAAGATATGGATAGGATATTTTCAGAATTAGAACAAATAAGGGATATTCAAGGGATTATTTTAGATAAAATTGGAATTGAGGCAGCAGAATTAGAAGCTGAAGAAATTGAGGAAGAAATAAAAAAAGAGAAAGACGAAGATTTAATTTTAGAAGATGATGAAGAAGAATTTCAAGATTGCGCAGATTGCGAAGAGTGTGATATTTGTGGAAGTGAATTTGAAGAATCAGAATTTGAAGAATCAGAACTTGAAGAAGAAGAACCAATTGCAGAAGGAAATTTTATGGCAACAAAAACAGGAAAAAGATATCACGTTTTATCTTGCAATTTAGTAAAAAATGTTGCAGAAAAAAACAAACTAATGTTCGATACAGCTGAGGATGCTGAAGAAGAAGGATTCATTAAGTGCCATTGCGTAAAATAAGAATAATTATTTTTCTTACAAAAATTTTCCCAAAGGCAAAAACTTTCGTATTAGAATAATAAATTTTTTAATCGCTAACCTCAATATTTATAGGACTTCTAATAACATTATATTTTCAAATAATATTTATCTCATCAGTTCATTTCTACTATAGCCCAATTCTAACATTTTTTCAAAAAGAGGATAGATGTCTCTTTCAACGTCTTTTAACATTTTCATATTTCTTTGTCCAGGTATTTTTGCTTCTTCTATTTTTCCTTCGGATCGAAGTTTCAGTCCTTGAAATAATAAGTCGTGAATTAAACCAATTCGATCACGACATTTTTTATAGTCAAAACCAATTTCGTTTATTAATTTTATAAATTCTTTAGATATTGCTGGATATTCTTTTGTCGTCTTGACTTTCTTCTCTCCGATAATGTCCACCAGGCAAATATGCCATAAAGTTATTTGTATAATAATCTGTCATTTGAGCACCAATTTTATCAAATTTAAAAATGTTTTGTTTTTTCATCTCTTCTCTATCCTCTTCCAAAGCCCAAAATCAATCAAAACAACTCTATCTTCTTTTGGAATATAAATGGAATTTTCAGAAAAATTATAATCAAATCCAGGAAGAAATCCTTGAGTCATAGCTTTTCTTGCTTCTTCTTCAACTTTTTCGCTTAACTCGTTATATCTTTTTCTATGTTTTTTGCCCCAAGTTTTTCTAAGATCCCCATCAATAAATTCCATTTCAATTGCAACGGGTTTTAGCATATTCTTATAAGGATTCTTAATATTTGCAATTAGGTTTTTACATTCACTGCCTTCAATAATTCTATGCGGTCTCGGAGCAGAAATTCCAGCATTATATGAATCTCCTTGTATTTCAAACTCTAGGATATTTTCGTCATAAGTGGTTAGCTCTTTTTTAAATAATTTTACAATTCGGTCTTCAGATATTCTATAAACAATACCAAAGCTACCAAAACACACCTTGTTTTCAATAGTAATATTCTGAGTATGCATAAAATTTTCAAAATAAAGCTAACTTATAAATCTTTCTAATTGGTGTCATTTAAGAATAGTATTAATTACTTTTTCTTAGAATTATTTTTCTTAATATTTTTGCCTTTTGATTTTTCTTCTTTCTTACTTTTTTCTAAATTCTTCGCCACTCCATCTTTAGCCCCCACTTTAGCGTCTACTCCCGACTCCCCCGCCACTCCGCCTTTCGCCCCCATTTCTGCCATCATTTTTTTAATATCCATTTCTTTCGGAGCTTCTTTTTTACTATCCTTTACTTTTGCAATCTCACTAATTCCAAATTCAAAATCTTTGGAAGTTATTATAAGTTCTTTTTTATCTTTAGTCTTGTAGACATTTTTAATAGCATTTATTCCAGCATTTCGACAGATAGCTTCAATATCTGCACCAGTCCAGCCTTCAGTTTTATCGACGTATTCCGAAACTTTTACAGACTTATCTATTGGCATTTTTTTAGTATGCACTTCAAATATCTTTTTTCTAGTTTCTTTATCTGGAATTCCTAAGTCAACTAATCCTTCAATTCTACCAGGTCTTAATAGTGCAGCATCAATTAAATCAGGTCTGTTAGTAGCAGCAATAATTATAACTTTCTCTAATTCTTCAACTCCATCAAGTTCTGTTAGAAGCTGATTAACAATTTTTTCCGAGGAATCATTAAGTCCAGCTCCACGAGATTTTGAAATTGAATCAAATTCATCAAAGAAAATAATTGCAGGAGCAACCTGTCTAGCTTTCTTAAAAATTTCTCGAATATGTTTTTCGCTTTCTCCGACCCATTTACTAACAAGCTCAGGACCTTTTACAGAAATAAAATTCGCGTTAGCTTCGTTAGCAATAGCCTTAGCTAAAAGTGTTTTACCAGTCCCAGGTTTACCAGTTAATAAAACACCTTTCGCCGGAGTAATTCCAGCAGTTTCAAACAAGTCAGGTCGAAGTAAAGGCAATTCAACAAGTTCCCTCAACTTATCTTTAGCTTCTTCAAGTCCACCAATATCAGACCATTTAACATTAGGTTTTTTAATCAAAACCTCTCGCATTGCCGACGGCTCAACCATCTTCAAAGCATAAGAAAAATGTTCATCGGTAATAGCAATTTGTGAAAGCAATTCTTGTTTACGAACATCTAAACTTTTCTTAGAATCTTCAGAATCAGGATCGTCTCCCAGATTTACCAATTCAGAATAAAAAGGTTTTACAGCACGCAAAGCAGCTTCTTTACATAATACTTCCAAATCTGCACCAGTATACCCAAGAGTTTTTTGAGAAAATTCTTCCAAGATTTCTTCTCTTTTATCAAGTGGCATACCACGAGTATGAATTTTCAAAATTTCCTTTCGACCTTCTTCACTCGGAGGATTAATTCTAAGCTCACGATCAAATCTTCCAGGTCTTCTAAGCGCTTCATCTAAGTCATCAGGTCTGTTTGTCGCAGCCATTACTACAACTTGTCCACGAGATTTTAATCCATCCATCAAAGTCAATAATTGAGTAACAACTCTTTTTTCAGATTGGTCATGACTCTCACCACGTTTAGGCGCGATAGCGTCGATTTCATCAATAAACATAATAGATGGAGCATTCTTTTCTGCTTCTTCAAATCTGGTTCGTAAATTTTCTTCAGATCCACCGTGATATTTACTCATAATCTCGGGACCAGCAATTGAATAAAAATTAGCATCTGTTTCAGTTGCAACAGCTTTTGCTAAAAGCGTTTTACCAGTTCCAGGTGGACCAGTAAGTAGAACTCCTTTTGGCGCACTAATTCCCAACTTTTGAAAAATATCAGGATGCTTCATAGGAAATTCAACCATTTCTCTAATTTTTTCTATTTCTTCTTTAAGTCCTCCAATGTCTTCATAATAAACACTAACTCCAGATCCTTCACCAACCTCGTCGGAGATTTCTATTCTAGTATTAGGACCAATGATTCCAGAGATAGCTTTTTTCGGAAGAGATTTGGAAATAACATAAGTCAAACTACCAGCATTTGTAGGAACTAAAATCTTTTGACCAACGGTAATAGGAGCAGAATGCAAGACACCTTTAAGCGTTCCCATTTCTTTTAGTTGGGCATTGAATGATTTTAATTGTTCATTTGAATGTTCTTCGTTCGGCAAAATTGAAAGAGTTATAGATTTAAGAGAATTAAGTTTTTCTGCCTTTACTATTTGAATATTTTCGCCAACAGAAATTCCAAGAACAGAACGAACAACTCCATCAAGCCCAATTTTTCCAGATTCTTGATTTGTTCTAATTGCCCTAAAATATAAATCCTTTTCTCCAATAATTTTAACGATTTCCCCAGAAGAAATATTCATTAATTCCATATCATCAGAAGAAATAGTTACAACTATTTTTCCAAAATAATCTTTATCTGCCTCCATTGCTTCAAGTGTCATTTTTTCATTCGTCATAGTCTAAATTTTACCTCCAATATACCATTATTAAATGTCCATTCATATCCTTTTATCTTTATCCCTTTTTCAATTCCATAACTTTCAACTACTTTTCCTTCATTACTAATAACCAAAGCCTTTTTTCCAGTATGAACAGTTTCGTTGTAATCGTTGATTATTTCTTCATCTTTTATTTCTACGTCAATTTTTTCAGATCCAGAAATATCAAATATCAAATATACATTTTTCTTAGTATTCACTTGATTTTTAGGGATTTTTGTCATATTGCGAGTAGGTCTTTTTCCAGAGCGTCCGTTAAACATTTCTCTTACCATATTGTCAAATCCATCATCATCAAAGAATCCCATTGTATATACGTATCGGTATACATATTTATTTTTAAACTTTTTGGTAGATATTAATAATAAAAAAAGCTTTCTAAACCGAAGAGCTTTTAAACTAAAATAAATACAAACTTACATGGCAATCAAAGTTAATGTATCTGACAAAGACGGAAAAACATACAAGATAGAAGTAGAATCGACAGTTTTAGAAGAAAAAGAGCTATTTGACGTAATAAACGGAGAAGTTATTTCAAAAGATTTGGAAGGTTATGAACTTTTAATTACAGCAGCTTCAGACAAATCAGGATTTGTATCAAGAAAAGAAGTTGAAGGGGTAGGGGTAAAAAGATTATTATTAAAATACGGAATGGGTATGCATAAAAAACCAAAGGGAGATAAAAAATCAGGAACAAAACCAAACGGACTTAGATTAAGAAAGACAGTTCGTGGAAAAGTTATTTCAAAAGATACAAGACAAGTTAATGTTAAAGTTAATAAAGTTGGAGTAAAAAAATTAGCAGATATTTTCGCAAAACCAGTGGAAGGTGAAGAGGCGCCAAAAGCAGAATAATGGGATTAAAAAACGCTATCAAAAAAATGAAGGATAGGAAGAAATTCCAATGGAAAAGTAGAAAATTCAAAGTTAGAACTCTAAATTTATATGCAAAGTCAGATCCTTTAGCAGGTGCAAATCAAGCAAAAGGAATAGTTCTTTCAAAAGTTCAAAAAGAAGCAAAGCAGCCAAATTCAGCTATGCGAAAATGTTGCAAAGTTCAATTAACAAAAAATGGGAAACAAGTAACTGCTTTTATTCCAGGAAATTTAGCTCAAAGATTTATAGATGAGCACGATGAAGTTATGATTGAAAGAATTGGTGGAAAGCAAGGACGTTCAAAGGGAGACATTCCCGGTGTAAGATACCAAGTAATTAAAGTAAACGATCAGCCATTGGCAAGATTAGCTAAAGGTAAGATTGAGAAAGGTAGAAGATAATGACAGGAGTAGTTTTACCAGTATTCAAAGTTTTTGATAAGTATGATTTATCTGAAATAACAATTACAGATGAAGGATTGAAAACAGCAATAAACTTAGACGCAAAATTAATTTTAAAAAGTCACGGTAGAAATGTTGTAAAGATGGGACAAGCAAGAGTAAATATTATTGAAAGATTAATGAATAAATTGGCAGTTGCTGGACATCGAAATAAAAAACATAAAGTTGAGAAAGGTCAAACAACTGGAAAATATTCAAAGAACATGGGAATTGTTTTAGAAGCTTTAGAAATTGTAGAAAGAAGAACAAAGAAAAATCCAGTTCAAGTTTTAGTTACAGCAATTGAAAACGGTTCTCCAAGAGATGAAGTTACAGTAATTGAATATGGTGGAGCAAGATATCCTCAAGCAGTTGACGTATCCCCATTAAGAAGAGTGAATTTAGCATTAAAACATTTAGTTCACGGAGCAAGTGATAAAGCTTTCGGAAAGAAAAAAACAATTGCCCAAGGATTAGCTGATGAAATAATTATGTCTTCCGAAGATAACGGAGAGAGTTTAGCAGTTCGAAGAAAAAAAGAATCAGAAGCTCAAGCAGATTCAGCACGTTAATTTTAGTTTAGTTTTAATTTTAAGATAATTTTATAGGTAAAGTTTTTATATTTTAATTTAATTTAAATATTATGAAAAAAATAAAAGGAATCGTGATTTATGATTCTGTTAGTCAAAATACAAAAAAAGTTGCTAGAGAAATTGCAGAGGAACTAAAATGTGAAGCGGTTTTTATTAATGATTTAGAAAATTACAAACTTAAAGATTTCAACTTAATTGTTTTAGGAACTCCAGTTTATGGCGCTATGCCTACTCCAAAGATTAAGAGATTTTTAAGAAATTTAAAGAATCCAGAATACTTTGCGTCTTTTTGTACATATGGGGTTCCTTTTTTTGGAAAAATAATGGCGAAATTATGCCTCAATTATATGAAGAAGAATTTTAATTATCTTGGAGATTTTTCTTGCCCAGGGTATCATTATTATTTTAAGACATATAAAAATCGCCCAAACAAAAAAGATTTATTAAATGCTAAAATTTTTGCAGAAAAAATAAATCAATCTTTAGGTGCTAAAAACTTTTGATAAAGCTTTTTTAATTCGCAGCTGCCCCTCAATGCGTCAGTATGGGGATAATGCCAAGAAGTGACCCCGCGCCCTCGCTCTATTTACAAAAAACATTTTCACTCAAAAATAAATTTTCTTCGTTCCCAATAATTTTCCCAAAATTCTTCAACGTCCCCGAATGTTCGCATTCTCCAAGCTCAAAAAATTTCTCCAAAAACTTTTTAAAAATTTTTTCTTCATCCTAAAAACATTTCGTCGAAGACAAAACATCATTTTTAACAATGAATAAATTTATAAACTAATTTTTTCATCAAATTATACAAGATGGCAAAAGACACAATTGAATCATTAATGAAAGAACCAAAAAAGATAAGAAACATAGCAATCGCAGCGCACATCGACCACGGTAAAACAACATTCTCAGATAATTTACTTGCAGGAGCAGGAATGCTTTCACAAGATACAGCAGGAAAACAACGTGCTCTTGATTTCCACGAAGACGAAGCCGAAAGAGGAATTACAATCGATTCAGCAAGTGTTTCAATGATTCACGAAATAAAAGGAGAAAACCATTTAATCAATTTAATCGACACACCAGGACACGTAGATTTTGGTGGAGACGTAACTCGTGCAATGAGAGCAGTTGACGGATGCGTAGTACTTTCGTGCGCAGTTGAAGGAGTTATGCCACAAACTGAAACAGTTCTAAGACAAGCATTAAAGGAATTGGTAAGACCAGTTCTTTTCATAAATAAAGTAGATAGATTAATCAAAGAAGTAAAATTAACTCCCGAAGCAATGCAGGCAAAATTCATAAAAATTATAGATCATGTTAATAGATTAATTCAAGAAATAGCACCAGAAGGATACAAAGAGAAATGGCAAGTAGGAGTTGCTGAAGGAACTGTTGCATTTGGAAGTGCATTCAATAATTGGGCTTTATCATTCGAGTATATGAAAGAGAAAGGAATCTCATTTAAGGAAGTTATCGACGCTTATCAAGGTTCAGATTCACAAATTGAAGAGCAAGTTAAAGAGCTTGCAAAAAAAGCACCGCTTCATGATGTTGTTTTAGGCATGAGTATTAATCATCATCCAAATCCAGTAGATGCTCAAAAATACAGAATTCCAAAGATCTGGCATGGAGATAAAGATACGGAGATAGCAAAAGATTTAATAGAATGTAATCCAAACGGAAACCCCTCTTTTGTTCCAATAAAAATTGTTGTAGATAAACATGCAGGTGAAGTAGCTTGTGGTAGACTTTTTTCAGGAACTCTAAAGCAAGGTGATGAGGTTTTGCTTAATATTGCAAAAACAAAAACAAGAATTCAACAAGTTTCAGTTTACAAAGGTGCTCAAAGAGTAATCGTGGACGAAGTAGTTGCAGGAAATATTGTTGGAGTTGTAGGACTAAAAGATGTTGTTGTGGGAGAGACTGTTTCAGGAAAAGAGATGGAAACTTTCGAAGCAATTACACACCTGTTCGAGCCTGTTGTAACAAAATCTATCGAAGCTACAAAAGCAGCAGATTTACCAAAATTAGTTGAAGTTTTAAGACAAATAGGAAAAGAAGATCCTTCGCTAAAAATTGAAATTAATGATCAAACAGGAGAATCTTTAATGAGTGGAATGGGAGAATTACATTTAGAAATTATTGAAAATAGAATTAAGTCAGAAAAAGGTTTAGAAGTAAGAACTTCAGCCCCAATAATTGTTTATAGAGAAAGCGCAGCAAAAGCTTCCGAAACATTCGAAGGACGTTCACCAAATAAACATAATAGTTTCTTTATTAGCGTGGAACCATTACAGGAAGAAATTTACCAAAAAATACAATCTGGAGATTTACCTGAAGGTAGAGTAAAGAAAAATAAAAAGAACGAAGCAGTAACAGAAGCTATGAGAGATTTAGAATGGAGTGGAGATGAGATAGGAGATATTAGAGATATTTACAAAGGAAATATGTTTATGGATGAAACAAGAGGGGAAGTGCATATTGGTGAAGTAATTGAAATGATTATTGACGCCTTTGAAATGGTTATCGACGCTGGACCTTTAGCTCGTGAGCCTTGTATGAAATTAATGGTTAAGCTTAAAGATATAAAACTTCATGAAGATGCAATTCATCGTGGACCAGCTCAGGTTTATCCTGCAGTTAGAGAAGGTGTTCAAGGTGCAATGAAAACTGCTGGAGCAACTTTATTAGAGCCACTTCAAATTCACGTTATAGATATGCCAGATTCATTCTTAGGTCCAGTTACAAAACTAATTGGAAGTAAGCGTGGTCAAATGATTGGAGTAGAACAAGATGGTTCAATGGCAGAAATGAAAGCAAAATTACCAGTTGCAGATATGATTGGTTGGTCTAGCGATTTAAGAAGTGCGACAGAAGGTCGTGGAACTTCATCATTACTTGATCAGTTATTCGAGAAGATACCTCCACAAATGCAAGCTGGAATTATAAAGAAGATTAGAGAGAGAAAAGGTCTTTCAGAGAATCAATAGTTTTATTTTTAATCATTTCTAATATAAATATTTTTAAAGAATGTATTAGTAATATATTTATGGATAAAGGAACATTGTTAAGATATCTTAATGAAAATAATATAGAATGCGCAGAGAGGGCCATAAGGAGAGAAAAGTCATTTGGAGAAATAATGGGGCGGATGTATGACGCACTATTAATGTCTCAACCGGGAGCTGAAGATAATTACGGACGTAAGAATAATTGTCTCCCGTATCTATTTAAGGGAAGTCAGACGTTTATATCCAACTCGCCAGAGCATGATGTAGTTTTAAAATATAATCAGAAGGACCCAGAACAACAAGAGGTTTCAATTGCATTAATAAATGCAGAAAAAAGAGCTTGGTATAAAGTTATGCCAGGATGGGACGAAGCTCCGGATGTGTTAAAAAGAGATACGAAGAAGATTATGGGATTATTAGAATTAACATTAAAAGATTAATAATTTTATTAGTAAATTTTTTTTAATTAGAAGCTTAATTTAAATTTTCATACCCATTAAGACATAATCTCTATCATATTTTTGAGTTATTTCTTTAAATCCGAATTTACTATAAAAACTAGGAATTTTGCAGGATAAGGTGATAAGTTTAGCTTTAGGATTTTTAGATTTTTTTATTCTAGCAATTAATTCTTTTATTAATTCAGCTCCTATGCCCTTCCCGTGATATTTAGAGTCAACATTGACCCAAAAAATATTAAAGATATTATTATCAGCCCATGAATAAATATATCCACCAAATGCCAAAATTTTTCCTTTTTCTTCCCCGATAATATAAGTTGGTTTTACAAGAGAATTGGAAAACATTTCGTTTAGTTCTTGTAGAACAATATTTTGTGGATATTTTGGACTATTGGTTTTAATAAGTTCAACCATTTGAGGAATATATTCTTTTCTAGCTTTTCTAAACTTCATAAAATTAGTAATTCAAAAGAATTTATTAAACTATCTCTAAATTTTTTACAAAACTTTTCTCGTTTCAATTTTTAATCCACAAACTTTTCTAGTTCAAAAAAATAAATTTACTACCACGAATAGGTTAAATATTTAAAGAGATATTTCTATTTGAATAAAGAGGATGATGATATTTTACAAAAGAGGACAGGTTTGGATTGAGACTATGATTTATACACTTATAGCATTCTCAATGATTGCATTAGTTCTAGCCTACGCAAAACCAAAAATAGAAGAAGCTCAAGATAAATCAATACTTGAACAATCAATATCAATGCTAGAAGAAGTAGATGGAATAATGCTTTCAATAATTCAGGGAGGGCAAGGAAACGTAAGGGTACCAAAATTATTAATTAAAAAAGGCTCACTAATAATCGACGGAGAGAACGACAAAATATCATTTGAAATGGAAAGTAAATATATGTATAGTGAATTGGACGAGACAGTTCAAATTGGAGGAATGGTGGCGAAGACAACAAAAATAGGAAAATACTATAATGTCAGAATAACAAAATATTATCCAGAATTAAATATAAAGTATATGGACGAAGATACTTTAAAAAATATGAATAAAGCTTCAACAAAACAATCACTATTAATAGAAAATAATGGAGAGGATATTTCTTGGGGAGGTCAGTGTGAGATAATCCTTAGCACAGCGTGCAATGATGCAACCGTTCCAGAAGGCACAATATTAGTAGGATGTTCTTATGGTAATCCAGAAGATATTGATGAAACTTATTGTAAATATAAATCAGAAAAAATAACAGTAAATATGGAGGTCAAATAATGGTAAAAAAAACAGGATTACAAAGTTATCCAATTCCGAATATAAATTTTAATCCAGAGGTTATTCCAATTGAAAAACCAAAGGATAAAACTCAGGTAAATATAAGGTATCCGTTAATAGAGCCTTTTGCATTTGCACATATATACTGGAATCAGGAAATTTCAGAAATTGTATATGAGGTCGAAGAGCCAAATTTAGACAAAAAGGAGTCAGCAATAAAAAGACAAATAATTGAAGCCATGAGAGATTTAATAAATTTTGATAGCATAGTGGAATCAGATTCCAAAACACTTTTAAAATATATAGATAGAAGATTTAAAATTTTAGCCACGGAGTTAGGCTTTGATATATCGTGGATGAGCTACCAAAAAATATATTATTATCTTTGTCGAGATTTTATTGGGTTTAATGAAGCTGAGCCAATAATTAGGGATTATTATGTAGAAGATATAGAATGCAATGGAGCAGACGCACCAATTTATATTGTTCATAGAAAATTTAGAAATCTTCAAACAAATGTAAAATTTCCAACAATGGAAGGATTGGCAAGCTTTGTAGAAAAAGTGGCACAGCGTGCAGGAAAATATATTTCTTATGCAAAACCTATCTTAGATGGAAGTCTTCCGGATGGAAGTCGTGTGAATGCAACATATACAAAAGATATAACAAGTCGTGGTCCAACTTTTACAATTCGTAAATTTACAAAAACACCATGGACACCATCACAATTAATTGCATTTAAAACATTGAGTCCAGAAATGTTAGCGTATTTGTGGCTTTTAATAGAATATAAAATGAATTTATTAATTGCAGGTGGGACAGCTTCGGGTAAAACAACTCTTCTGAATGCAATAGCTTTTTTCGTTGCTCCAGAGGCTAGAGTAGTGTCAATTGAAGATACTCGTGAATTAAACCTTCCTCGTGAAAATTGGTTGCCGAGCGTAGTTAGAAGTGCTACGGGTGTAGGAAATGCAGGAGAGGTAGATTTATTCCAGTTATTAAGAGCATCTTTTAGACAGAATCCAGATTATGTAATTGTTGGTGAAGTTCGTGGTAAGGAAGCTTATGTTTTATTTCAGGGTATGGCATCGGGGCATTCTTCAATTTCAACTCTTCATGCGGATAGTGTAGATACAGTAGTTAAGAGACTTGAAACTCCACCAATAGAACTTTCTCCAACTTTACTAAATGTTTTAGATTGTGTATGCATCATGACTCATGCGATAGTAAATAAGCAAGAAACAAGAAAGCTAAGGGAAATAGTTGAGGTAGTAAATGTAAGTGAAGAGGGTGTAGCAATAACAAATACTCCGTTTAGTTGGAATACATTAGAAGATAAATTTTATTTCAAAAAGCAAAGTAAGGTTTTTGAGAAAATACAGAAAAGATATGGAATAAGCGCAGGGGAACTTCAATTAGAGTTCAAGAGAAGGATTCAGTTATTATATCAGATGTATGTTAGAAAGATTTTTGATTTTGAAGAAGTTCAATCAATAATAAACGAATATTATAAGCGTCCAGAATTTGTATTGCAGCGTTTCGGAATAAATTAAATAGTTGAATTAATCTTAATTTCAGTTATATCGTAATATTGTTATAAATATTTTTTCAATAAACACAACGTTTAAAATAAAGAATTGCATAGTATTATAATGAGAGGAGAAGATATGGAAGTTTTAATTAAGTTGGTAAACTCATTAGTTGACTTAGAAAAACAATTAGAGGATTCTTACGTAAAAAGTGATGTTGCAAAATTTAATCAGATAAAGAATTTTATAATAGAAACTCAAATTAAAATATCACAAATAATAAAATGATGGTAGATAATATTTATGGATTGAAAGAGAAAGTTCTTAGGGAGAAAAAAATTGCCGAAGAATTAAATAATTTTTTTAACACAATGAAAAGTGTAAATAATCCAGATGAAATAGCAAAAATAAGTATGCAGATTGATTCATTGAAAAACTTTTTAAAAAAAACAAATGATGAAATTCCAGAAATTCTAAAAGATTTATCAGTTAAAGCTTCTTTAAAAAAAGCTATGCCAGCACCATTACCCCATAAAAAAATCATTAAAGAAAGGCCAAAAGATCATACAGAAACTATCAATTCAAATATAAAAACAAAGGGTGAAAATTTAGATGACGAATTAGATTGGCTTGAGCGTAAGACAATTAAAAGATTAAAAAAGCAAAAGAAATCCACAAAGAAGAAAAAAGTAAAAAAAGCAAATGGCTACGTTAAAATATCAAATAAGTTTTTTTCACAAGCATCTTTTAAATTAACAAAATCTCCAATGTTCGAACCATTAAAAAGAGATTTAATAAAAGCTAATCTACAATTTCCCCACATAAGTTATATATCAGTTATTTTATTTACAACATTTTTATCATTTTTTATGGGGATATTTTTATTTTTATTTTTCTTATTTTTTAATCTAGGTCCGCTATTTCCGTTCATTACTTCAATGGAAGAAGAATTTTTAGCAAGATTTGTAAAAGTATTTTGGATACCACTTGCTTTGCCTTCTATAACTTTTTTATTTATGTATTTTTATCCTTCATTAGAAAAAAGGTCAGCAGCAAATAAGATTAATTCAGAATTGCCATTCGCAACAATTCATATGTCGGCAATTTCAGGCTCTATGATTGACCCAACTAAAATATTTGAGATACTTGTTTCAACAAAAGAATATCCAGCAATATCTAAAGAATTTATAAAATTAATAAACGAAATACATATTTATGGTTACGATTTAGTAAGTGCATTAAAAAATACTGCAACAAATAGTCCAAGTAAAAGGTTGGCAGATTTATTAAATGGATTAGCAACAACAATAACTTCAGGTGGAAATCTTCCAGAGTTCTTTGATAAGCGTTCTAGTACTCTTCTGTTTGATTACAGAATGCAAAAAGAAAAAGATATAAGATCTTCGGAGACTTTTATGGATATTTATATAAGTCTTGTGATAGCGGCACCTATGATTTTAATGTTGTTATTAATGATGATGAAGATAAGTGGATTGGGAATTCAATTAAGTACAAATATGATTTCGCTTGTGATGGTTTTAGGGGTTAGTATGATTAATGTATTTTTCTTAATGTTTCTAATGTTAAAACAATCTTCAGGAGGAGGAAACTAATGGAGTTTGGAGTTTCCCATATAATAGGATTAGGAATAGGGGCATTTATGGTGTTAATGGCATTCATTTTTTTAAGTGGAACAATTTTTCCAATAATGATAGGAGCAGCAATTATCCTTTCTTCGCTACCATTTGTAATTTCAATGATTAATGATAATAAGATTAAAAATGAGAAAGAAGAAATGTTTTTAGAATTTGCAAGAAATTTAGTTGAAAGTGTTAAGGCAGGAACGCCAGTTAGTAAAAGCATAGTTAATGTTAAGAATAAGCCTTACGGAGTTTTAAGTAGGCATATTGAGAAGCTTTCAAATCAAATAATGTTGGGAATACCACTAGGAACGGCATTAGAAATATTTGCAAAAGATGTGGATAATAAAGCAGTAACAAGAGCAATAACATTAATAGGCCAAGCAGAAAAGGCTGGAGGGGATATTGGGGAAATTTTAGAGGCTGTTGCTGGAGCAGTTAATACTTCGGACAAATTGAAAAAAGAAAGAAAAGCAGCAATATCTAGCCTAGTGGTTCAGGGCTATATAATTTTTATAGTTTTTATAGCGATAATAATTGTTATGCAGTTTAAGATATTACCAATGCTTACAGGGATAGCAGACATAGGCCAGATAGGAGAATTAAGCGGAGGAAGCGGAGGTCAAACAATTGATTCGTCAGAGATTGCTAGCGCATTTTTATATCTATTATTAGTTCAAGGTTTTTTTAGTGGTTTAACTATAGGGGAATTATCAGAAGGGGATATCAAGGGCGGAATAAAACATTCTTTTTTACTTATGTTAATGGCATTTGTGGTATCAGCTACTACTAATCTAATGTTTGGCGGAGGAATTTAAAATGAAAAAAAATTTTCTAAAAAACAAGAAAGGCTCACATGTCGGAATGATTCTTTCTTTTGTTATTTTTATAACTTTTTTAGTATTTTTATATTCAGCAATCGAGCCAACAATACAAATACAAAAAGAAAAAGAATCATTATTAAATTTTGTAGAAGTAGAAATAATAAATAGTGTAACAAAAGATTTAACGATTTCAGTGATTAAAGTGGAAAGTTCGGTAGCGGAAGATTGCATATCTATCCCCACAGTTTCAAATATACAAGATAAAAAATTAATAATAAAAGATGCCGAGAGTAATATATTAAGTTCAAATTGGGATGGCTCTAGTGATATAGTTATAGATAGAAATAGTGAAGAATTTTTAAAATTATTTTATTTAGATGAAGACGTGGAAGAAAATACGGTTAGTGATTTTTGCGGAACCGTAAACCCTTTAACTGAAGGAACAGATTACGTAGTGGAATTAACAAGAACGACAGAATATATATACGAATCAGAAATAAGAGAGTTGATAAAAGAGTACAAGGATGATAATGTTCTTAATCTAAAAGAGAAGCTTAATATTCCAGATGGAAACGAATTTAGAGTAATATTTGAGGATTATAATGGAGTAATTGAATCAACAAGTGAGGATGATATTTTAGTTGAGGTTTATTCTAAAGAAATAAATATAGGATATTTGGATGAAAATGCCGTAGAAAGATCAGGGGTATTAACAATAAGTATTTGGTAAAGATTATAAATAAAAAAAATATTAATTATATATGGAAAATAAAAGAGGTTGGATAAGAATTGTAGAGGCGGTTGTTGCGTTATTATTAATAACTGGAGTTTTACTAACAGTAATAGGGGGAGAATATATAAGAAAAGATATTTCAGAAAAAGTTTATGATTCAGAGTTAACAGTTCTAAGGGAAATATCAAGAAATCAAGAGATGAGAGGGTCGATAGTAGAAATAACTTTAGATAATATTCCATTAGCATGGGAGAATTTTGGATCAAATGGATTAAGCGATGTCGAAACAAAAATCAAGGAAAGAATGCCTTCATATTTAGAATGTGTTGCAAGAGTATGTGTTTTGGATAGAGCGTGTGAGGCAGAGGGTTTACCAGATAAAAGTATATATGCAAGGTCAATTGCAATTACTGCAACAAATAATGAATATAGTCCGAAACAGTTAAAATTATTTTGTTGGGAAAAGACATAAAAATCAGTAATTTTTAGTTAAGTTATGAAAACATTTAAATTTTTAGAACATACTGCAGATATAAAATTTAGAGCTTTTGGAAAATCTATTGAAGAAGCTTTTTCTAATTCAGCGCTAGCAATGTTTAATTCAATGTATAAAGAGAAAATTAAAGAAGAAAAAGAGATTGAAATTTCAGTAGAAGGTCACGATTTAATTTCACTTTTATACAACTTTTTAGAAGAACTAATATTTTATCTTGATAGCGAAAACTTCTTTTTATCAATCATTAAAGAAATTAAAATAGATAAAGAAAAGTTTAAATTATCTGCAAAATTAGGTGGAGACAATGCAGAAAATTATAAAATAGGTTTGGATGTAAAAGCAATTACTTATAGCGATATGCAAGTTTTAGAAAAAGATAAAAAGTGGTTAACTCAAGTAGTGTTGGATGTTTAATTGAATTGGAAAAATTAATATAGCTTAAAAAATTCGGGAGGGTTTTTTAAGATTAATTTCTTTTCTAAATATAAAGTTTTTTAAAGATGTTTGATTGTTGATAACAATGAGTAACAAAGTAATTATACCTGTTTTTCTTTTAATAATATTTAGTCTAATTACTTTTGTTTCTGCGCATCAATATATAGCTGAAGAAAGGTATGGTTCTATACGATTAAATGACGGAAGTATTGAAGAGGGGGTAGCTGCTGATATGGTTGATTTTGCATCAACACTATTTTCAAATTTTATAAATGGTACTTCTGCGAGATATACAATTCAGAACGCTTCCTATAATGGTGATATTAGCGTAATGGTAGCAGAATTTCAAAATGATATTTCTTTTAGTGAGTTAGAAGTAAATTATGTAAATCTTCTTACTCAGGGTGGAGGTTATGATATTGATTATGATCCTACAAGTGTGGGCGATAGTTTAGAAGATGCACAAATTCTTATAGTTGGAGCATATGGGGGTAGAGATGGACTTACATTACAATCTTCTTATATCTGGATAAGTCAAAATAAAATTATTATTATCTCATTCCAAGATTTTCGTTCAATTGAAGGAATTCCAGAAAAGGAATTTGATTTTAATAAATTTCTAACTTCTTACATTAGAAAGCATCCTTCTACCTTGGTCAAAGATGTAAGTTGTGTTGATAAGGGGTATAAGTGCACTTCTGCTATTCGTGGATGTGGATTAAATTATAAACAAAAAGACTATAGCTGTGATGCAGGAAGTGCTATAATTTGCTGTGAAGATGTATCTTTTTGTGGAGATAATATTTGTGATACAGGAATAGAGTATCCTTACTCTGAGGATGAAAATAATTGTCCAGAAGATTGTGCCATAGGGATTGAAGAGACCCATAGTATTGAAGAAGGAGATATTAATTTGCCCGAGAATGAGGAAATAAATAATATTGCTTATGTTTGCAGGGGTTGTGAAAAAGATGGGAAGTGCTACCCTTTTAATTATAGAGAAGACGGAGAGTATTGTAATGTAGGACAAGAATTTATTTTCCAATTGGAAGAAGGTGATGTATGCGATAACAATTTTGAATGTTTTTCAAATCTATGTATTAATAATCAGTGCCTAAGTAGTGGAGCTTGGCAAAAATTTCTTAGATGGCTAAATAGAATTTTTGGATAAAGAAAGAACAAATTGCTGAAAGGGTGTTATTCGGGACAAATTGGTTTATTTTTTGCTTATTGTTTTATGGTGTTCAGATAATAATTGTTCTATTATTAACTCAATTAATTTTTTCCAAATTAAAAAAATAGTATAAAAAACTTTTATCTTCCATTTAAACTTTTCTTTTTGTTCATAAGTTTTTCTAATTTAATCAATCTCCCTACTCTCAATATAACGCCAAATATTTAAAGATAAGATTCTAAAAAAATATATGTTTAAAATAAAAAAAATAAGTAATTACGAATGGGAAATACCAAAAACAGAAGGTATGAACGTTAAAGGAGTAGTTTACGCTTCAGAAAAATTATTAGAAAAAATTAAAGAAGATAAAACAATAGAGCAGGTTTCAAATGTGGCAAGTCTTCCAGGAATTTTAAATAAATCAATTGCATTGGCAGATTCACATCAGGGATACGGTTTTTCTATTGGAGGAGTTGCGGCTTTTGATATGGATGAAGGAATAATAAGTCCGGGTGGAGTTGGATATGATATTAATTGCTCAATAAGATTATTAAAAACAAATCTAAAAAAGTCTGACATATTGAAAAAACAAAAAGAAATAACAGAGAATCTTTATAGAAAAATTCCTTCAGGAGTTGGAAGGGGGAGTAAGTTTCAGATTACGTATAAAGAGTTAGATAAACTTCTAGAAGGTGGAGCTCAGTATATTATTGAAAAAGGATTTGGAAAAACTGAAGATGCATTGCATATAGAAGAAGAGGGAAAAATTGTTCACGCTGACGCTTCAAAAGTTTCAGAAAGAGCAAAGAAAAGAGGGATAGGTCAAATAGGAACACTCGGAGCTGGAAATCATTTTTTAGAAGTTCAATATGTAAATGAAATATATGATGAAGAAGCAGCAAAAGTATTTGGACTAGAAGAAGGTCAAGTCGTAATTATGATTCATTGTGGTTCTCGTGGATTAGGTCATCAAGTCGCGTCAGATTACATTAAAGCAATGGAAAAAGAATATGGTATAGAGAATTTGCCAGACAGAGAATTAATTAATGCTCCAATAAAAAGCGAATTAGGTCAAGATTATTTAAAGGCAATGAGCGCTGCGGCAAATTTTGCGTTTGCAAATAAGCAATTAATGACACACTGGATTCGTGAAGAATTAAAAATACTTTTTCCAAAAATAAAAATTGATGTAGTCTATGACATTTGTCACAATATTGCAAAAATTGAAAAACATAAAGTAGACGGAAAACTTCAAGATGTTTGTGTTCATAGAAAAGGTGCAACTCGTGCTTTTGGTCCAAACAATAAAGACGTGCCAGAAGATTATAGAAAAGTAGGACAACCAGTTTTAATTCCAGGAAGTATGGGAACTTCAAGTTACGTTTTAAAGGGAACAAAAAAAGCAGAAGAATTAACGTGGGGCTCAACAGTTCATGGGGCGGGAAGAGTTATGAGTCGAAGTTCAGCTTTAAAAAAATTTAATGGAAAAGATATAGAAGAAAGTTTGAAAAAAATTGGAGTAGCTGTTAAATCGGGAAGTTCAAAATCATTAGTAGAAGAAGCTCCAGAGGTTTACAAAGATATAGATGAAGTAATTGAAACAGTTCATAATTTAGGAATTTCTTTGAAGGTTGCAAAGTTAAAACCGATTTGCGTAATTAAGGGATAATTTTTTATTTTTACAAAAATATATAACTACAAATAAATTTACAAAAGAATGAAGAAGTCATTGCGGTCATTAGAAATATTTTTTGGAATAATTTTTTTAATAGCAGGAGTTGCCGGACTTATTCTTCCATTTCTTCAAGGAATACTTTTTATTTTAATAGGATTGGCCCTTTTGAGTACGCGTCCAACAGGAGAATATTTAGATTATTTAAAAAAGAAATTCATAAAGAAAAAATAAATAAAATCATTTCTCTACCCAACCCCCATTTGGTTCACTCGTTCCGACTCGCTCACCTATACTATCTTCCCACCACCCACTTCTAACTCCCAACCCCAAATTCAAAAATAAATTTTTTTCATCCACTAGAATTTAGCTTTTATTCTAAGATTTTCGATACAGTTCGAGACAGATTGGTTAGCCGTGTATATCAATACACAAGAACCAATCCAACAACAAAATATCAAGAAAGAAAACTAAATTATTATTTTAGAAAATTACTGGCCAGCGATATCTCAATCTTACTCGCTCCATTTGTTGGACCAAAGCTTCCAGATAAAACTACAATCAAATCGTCTTTTTTCAAAAGTTTTTTAGATATTAAATCTTTAATCTTTTTCTTAAAAGCAGCGACAGGATTAGCTTCTCTTTTTATAATATCTGAATAAACTCCGTAAGAAAAAGCCAACTCTCTCATAATTCTCTCGTCGTAAGAAAGCGCATAAATATTTGCTTTTCCTTTAAATGCTGAAAGATATTTGGCAGTTCTACCAGTTAATGTATCTGTAAGTATTGCTTTAATTGGAAGTCTAAGTGAAGCTCTAACTGCAGACTTAGATAAAAATGAAGGAATTTCATCATCGATAGTTTCAACAGCAATTCTTTTTATTGGCTCTTTATGTTCTTCAATTTCTTTTGCAACTTTTGTCATAATTTTAACAGCCTCAATAGGATATTTTCCGTAAGCAGTTTCCCCAGAAAGCATAACACAATCAGTACCATCATAAATAGCATTTGCAATATCTGAAACTTCTGCACGGGTAGGCCTAGGGTTTTCAATCATAGTATGAAGCATCTGAGTAGCAGTAATTGCAACCTTTCTTTTTTTAATACATTTTTCAATTAATTCTTTTTGAATCGGAGGAACCTTTTGAGCAGGTATTTCTATTGCTAAATCTCCCCTAGCAACCATAACTCCAGCACAATGCTCTAAAATTTCATCAATGTTATCAACACCTTCCTGATTTTCTATTTTTGCAATTAATTTAACTTTAGATTTTTTCTTATCTAGAATCTTTTGAACTTCTAATAAATCTTTTTTATTTCTAATAAATGAATGTGCTATAAAATCTATATTATTTTTTATACAAAATTCAACATAATCTTTATCTTTTTTTGTCAAAGAAGGTAAGTCCATAGATATTCCGGGAACGTTTGTAGATTTTTTTCCTTTAATAGTTCCAGAATTTAAAACTTCACAAATTAAGCAATCTTTCTTTTTTTGCTTAACTACGAACTCAATTTCTCCATCGTCGTAAAGTATTGTAGAACCAACTAAAACATCCCGTACAAAATAATTATAATTTATGTAAATACATTCACTAGAAGTTTTTTTGGTAATATCTCCACGAAATACAAGCGTGTCACCACGTTCAACTTTAATAGGATCAGTAAGTAAAGGCGTAGTTCTTATTTCAGGACCTTTAGTATCAATAATTATAGGTATTTTATTAGAAACTTTTCTTATATTTTTCACGCAACCAAGAGTTACTTCTGGAGTTTGATGCGCAGTATTAAGCCTAATTATATTAACTCCATTCTTTACAAGTTCTTTCAAAAAAGGCACATCGCACTTCAAATCAGAAACTGTCGCAATTATTTTTGTGTTCTTCATATATAAAAATCGAAAAATCTATTTATAAAACTTTACAAGTGAATAAAATTTAAAATTTAGAAAAAATAACTAAATTTTCCAAACACTTTTGTCTTGCACAACTTTTTTATCCAAAATTATTTTTGCATTTTTCATGCTTTTAACAATATCCCAATGAATAGCTGAATCATTTCCTCCGCCATTTTCTTTATATGCCATTCCTAGCGCTAAGTGAATTGTCCCACCAATCTTTTCATCGAATAATAAATTTTTAGTATATTTGGTTATTCTAGGATTCATACCTATTCCAAATTCTCCAACATAACTGGAATTTTTATCTGTGTTAAGCATTTCTTTCAAGAAATCTTCATTCTTAGAAGCAGAGCTTTCAATTACTTTTCCTTTCTCAAATTTTAGATATATATCTGTAACTTCTTTTCCATTTTCAACTGCAGGATATTCAAATTTAACAAATCCATTTAAACTTTCTCGAATAGGAGCCATAAAAATTTCTCCACCAGGCATATTTTCTTCACCCTTATCAACAACGGAATTTCTTCCTTTAATTGAAAATTTTAAATCTATGTCCTCACCAATCAAATGAACTTCTTTTCCTTCCTCAAATTTATTAGAGATTTTATCCATTTTCTTACCTAGAGTCTTCCAATCCTGCAAACACGAATCATAAACAAATTTTTCATAATCAGTCAAACACATTTCTGCATCTTGAGCCAAAGCTTCTGTAGGGTAAGCTATTGTGCATCTTCGAATTTCATCTTTTTGATTACAAATATATTCTGAAATAGGATGAGTGATTTTTTGCCGAATTGCCATTTTTGAAGAATCCGAATTACTAAGTTCTTTTGTATTATCTCCAGAAATAACACCAATATACTTATCCGCCATTTTAGCCAAATCCATAGAATGTTTTGGAAATTTTTCTAATTGCTCTCTGTTGGCATATTTGTAAAAAAACGGAGCAACTCCAGGAAGTGCGATTTTAACAACGGGATGTGCTTTTGCTAAGATAACTTCTTTATATAATTCTTGTAAAAATGAAATAGCTTCAGGTCCACCAGAGATAATAACGGTTTCTCCAGGCTGAACAAAAACAGAATGTTTAACTGCTAATTGCGCTAATTTTTTAGTTCGTAAATCGATTGGCATAAAAAATATGGGAGTTTTTAACTTTTAAGGATTGTTGTGATTAAATAAAGTGTAAAACAAAAGACAATATAGAAACTAAAAAACAATAAAATCCAAACATCCAGAAATTTCCCTTTTTAATTATTAAATATAATAAATTCAAAAAAAGCAAACTTAAAATAAAGCAAACAAGAAAAGCTAGAATTAAAGATGTGTTAATATAGGCTTCTCCAAAACTTAAAATTATAGCGCCAAGAGAAAGAGGAATAAATAAAAGAAATGAAAACTTTGCAGCTTTTTTTCTTTCAATTCCCGAAAGTGTAGCAACTGAAATAGTCATACCGCTTCGACTAACTCCTGGAAAAAGTGCCAGTGCTTGAAAAATACCAATAAGTAGAGAGTTTTTCCACGTTTGTTTTTTGGGATTCACTTTAATTTTTGTTAAAAGTAAAACACATCCCGTAAAAAAGAAAGTAATTCCTAGAAAAAAATAAGAAGAAAACATGCTCTCAATAAGATCATTAAATAAAAATCCAACTAAAGCAGCAGGAATAGTTGCAATGATTAAATACATAAGTAACTTATTGGACTTTTTATTAAATTTAAGTAAGAATAATAATTCTTTTCTAGTAAAAATCAAAACTGCGAGAAGTGAAGCTAAATGCAAAAATGTAATAAAAAATAAATTAGGCTTAGAAATCAAATTACTTGCAAGAGCTAAATGCCCAGATGAGGATACAGGTAAAAATTCAGTTGCTGCTTGGATTATCGCTAATGTTATTTCTTCAATCATAAAAAAGGTAGGAGATTTGAGTTTTTAAAAATAATCATTAATAGATTACATTAAAATTTAAAAACAGGTGGCCTTTTCTTATTTTACAAATATGGGTGAAATTATAATAAATGAGATCTTTGATGATGATAATGAAGATTTTTTATTCGATAAAATAGAGAAAAATGAGTTTGAATCGAAAGACGTATTAGATTTAAAGCTGGTGGCAAATGAGTTTTCAAAAGACGATAGTATAACAGAATTATTATGTCACGCGTCCGTTCAAAAAAATCTAGAATATGAATTACCACATCAAGCCGAAGGAGCGCTTCAAATTCTTAGAGATTTTAATTGTAACGCACTTTTAGCAGATGAAGTAGGATTGGGTAAAACAATAACAACAGGAATGATTATTAGAGAAGCAATTGAAAGGGGTTTTGTAAGTAATATTATGATTTTAACGCCCCCTTCATTAGTTGATCAATGGGTTGCAGAATTAAAAGAAAAATTTGAATTAGATTTTACTATAATAGAGAAAAAAGAAGATTGGAATAATAATTTTGTTGTAGCATCTCTAGATAGGGTTAAAATTTTTAATAAAAAAATTGGAGAATTTAGACATAAAGAAGCTCATGAAAGATCTTGGGATTTATTGATAGTAGATGAAGCACATAAATTAAAAGAGAGAAATACTCTTCGTTGGAGATTTGTAGACCAGATACAAAAGAAAAGATTTTTAATTTTAACAGCAACGCCATTTCAAAATGATTTAATTGAACTTTACAATCTTTTACATTTACTAAAGCGAGGACATCTAGGAACAATAAAAGAATTTAGAAAACAATTTATTAGCGGAGGAAATAAAAGAAGGCCCCTAAATCCTAGAGAATTAAAAGCAAAGTTAGACGAGGTCATGGTAAGGCGTCGTAGAGCAGACACAATAGTAAAATATATGAGACGTTCGCCAAGAGTAGTGCAAATAAATCCGACAAAAGAAGAGCAAGATATTTACGCAATGATTTGCGAAATGTTAAAAGAAAAATATTTTATGGCTGATGGTAATGAGATAAACGGAAGGTTGGCAATTTATTCAATATTACCAAAAATTACAAGTTCTTCAAGGTCAGCAATGGAAAGTTTGCAAAAGATAATAGATAGTAAAAAGTATCATGAAAAAACAAAAGAAATAGCAGGAGAAATTTTAGACAAATACGTAGACTTAAAAAAAGATTCTAAGATAGAAAAATTAGTAGAAATAGTTACAGGAATTTATGAAGAATCAAGAAATAATAAAATTTTAATTTACACAAAACATCCAACAACCCTAAAGTACATTGTAGAAAAATTAAAACCCTTAAATTTAGATATAGTAGAATTTATGGGAGGAATGGACAGAGAGGGGAAAACTGAAATAATTAGAAGATTTAAAGAAGAAGCAGATATACTAATTTCTACTGAAACAGGGGCAGAAGGGTTGAATTTCCAGTTTTGTAATAATTTAATAAATTTTGATTTGCCCTGGAATCCAATGACCGTAGAACAAAGAATAGGAAGACTTGATAGAATTGGTCAAAAAAGAGATATGAATATTTATAGTTTGGCAACAAAAGGAACGATGGAAGAATATGTAGTAGACTTAATAATAAATAAAATGTGTTGCATAGGTTTAGTAATAGGAGAGCTCCCAATAATACTTTTTAATTTAGGACTTGATGGAAATGGTAAAATGGGAAAAAATAAAATAGAAGAAATGCTTATGGAAAAGTTTTTAGATTCAAGGGATAATCTAGAGGTATTCTCAAAAAGCGTGGAGGAAATAGCAGAAATGATTGATGAAGGCATAGAGAGTTATAACGATACAAAAGATTATTCAGAAGAAATACTAGAGGAGAAAGATAAAAATGACGAATGAAAAAATTAAATTACAAAACTTTATGGAAAACTTTTTTAAAAAAATAAAAGCGGACGTAGAAGTTTCAGGCAATTTGATAATAATTTCTAATGTTAATCCAAAATTCGAAAAAGTTTACGGAAAAAAATCTCCCTACCATTTTGTTTTAGACTCTAATAATCTTAAACTTCACCCTTCAGCTGAACTCCTAAAAAAAGGACATTTAATATTAAGGGTTGCTTCAGAGTTTTTAGAAAATACAGCGCAAACGGGTTTATTAAAAATAGATTTTGGAATAAATTGTGAAGACGAAATAAAAAAAAGATTAAAGTTGCAAAATTGTGAAATTAATAAAATAGACAAAATAGAAGAAAATTCTTATGTTTATCGTTTTACTTTCAAAACAATTATCCAGCATCAAAACGAAAGAGAGGAGGTCATAACAGAAATATACATAAAAGATAAAAATATATTGGAAAAATTTGAAGTAGAAGCATTCAAAACAATAGAAGGAAGAAAAAGTGAAATTGAAATTGAGGGAGTTAAAGAAAGCTATCCATTGGCAAAAAATTTAGTAAAAGAAAGATTACACGATAAGCTTGAAGAAATTTCACAAAAACTAGAGGTCTCGATAGATAAAGAAACAAAGAGAATAGATAAACATTATTCGCAGCTAATAGAGGAAATATTAAACGAATACAAAAGAACTGAAAAGCAATTTTTAGATGCAAAGAAATCCCTAAAGATTGTAACTGGAGAAAATAAAGAAAAAATATTAGAAAAATTAAATAGAATAAATCAAACAATTGAAAGAATAAAAAGAGAAGGAAAGTATGAACAGCTAAAAAAAGAAAAAGAATTTTTTCTGAATGATGAAAAGCATAAGCATTCAATCAATTTAAAAAACTCGCTTTTGAATACAACAATAATATATTATCCAAAATACAAATTAAAGGTTTTCTTAAAATATGGAGATTCTACGTTTAGGCAAATAAAATTAACTCTAGATCCAATGAGTAATTCAATTTCTAAGATAAAATGTGATTCTTGTGGCGATGAATTAGATGAAATAATTTTATGTTCTTCGGGTCATTTGACTTGCAGAAATTGTGGAGATATCTGTACTTGCAACAGAGTAATATGTAAATCTTGCAGAAAAATAAAATGCGAGGTATGCGATAGAAGTATTTGTACAAAATGTTCAAAAAAATGCTCAAAGTGCAATAAAGAAGTTTGCGAGACCCATTCTCATAAGGATTTTATGACTGGAAAATATATTTGTGATTCATGCTCAGAAAAGTGCGGTATTTGTGGAAATTTCACAGAAAAAAATTATTTTAAAAACTGTGAAAAATGTGGTAAAAGAATTTGTCCAAAATGTAGAGGTTCAGGTCTAAGTGTAGAAGTCGGAAAAATTATTTGCAAAAATTGTGTTTAAAAATTATGAATATTTTTCCCAATTAACTTTTTATACTAAATATTCTTAGCACATTTATGAAAGAATTGATATATCAGGTAATTGGAAGTTTAGGTATAATTTTTATTATTTTAGGGAATCTAATGATTTATAAAAAAGCAAATATAAGAAGGAGATATACCTATCCATTGTTAATTCTAGGAGGAATTTGTTTAGAAATTTATAGTATACACTTAGGGGACATTTTGTTTATAATCTTGCAAGGATTTTTTATATTAGCGTCACTTTTTGGATTAATAAAAATAAATGAAAAGTGGATTAGAAAAAATTTAGTTTAAAATGTTTGAAATAATTATTTTATTATTATCTGGAATAGGAGCTGGAATAGTTACGGGTTTAGTTGGTGCAAGTGCAGTAGTTGTAGCGGCTCCATTGTTAATTATATTTTTAGATTATCCAGCATATGTTGCAATAGGAATAGCATTATCGATAGATGTTTTTGCCTCATTTTTTGCAACTATTGTATATTATAAACATGGAAATTTAAAAATAAGACAGAGTTTATTATTGTTAATTCCAGCTTTAATAGCAGTTGTGGTTGCAAGTTATTTTTCAAAAAGCATTCCTTCGGCGAATTTAGGATTTATAACAGGATTTGGAACTATCCTTGGAGGAATATTAATAACAAAAAAGAAAAATGATTTACCAGAAGTTGATGATATAAAGTTTTTCAAGAAATACAGGACTCTTTCTATAATATTAATAGGATTATTAATTGGAACAATAGCGGGGGTTTTCGGAGCGGGTGGCGGAATAATGATTTTGTTGGCATTAACACTTGTTTTAAACTACAGTACTCATAAAGCAATAGGCACTTCAGTTTTTCTAATGATTTTTATTGCACTATTTGGAGGAATTTCACATTACGTTAATATGCCTTTTTCACTTTCTGCTTTATTTATTGGTGGAGCTGGTGGAATCTTGGGAGCATTGGGTGCCTCTAAAATTGCAAATATAACCAAAGAAAAAAACCTAAAAATAATTGTTGGAGTTGTTGTAGTAACATTGGGGGCTTTATTGATGTTGAAAAATATTCCCTTCTTGTAATTTTTTATAAATTTTATCCTTTTCTTAATTAAATTCAAAAAAAATCAAAATTTGTCTATTTCGCTCTCAACCTTCTCAAACCATTTTCTTATAACTTTCTTTAGAATATCTTGCATTTCTTTTTTTAAAACAGCTTCATAAGTATAAATATATCCACCTTTGCTCATATTTTTCTGATGGCGAATTACAATATTTTTTGAGTGCAATTTTTTTACAGCTCTTTGTATAGTTGTTAAATTCAGTCCAAGTATTTTAGAAACTTCGTGAGAATTAAATTCATCGCCAAGATGTTCAAAAAAAAATTTCATAATTTTCATCTCAGCTTTTGTAAGTCCCAATGCACATTTGGTTATTTCATCCAAATCGAAACGCTTACACGCAAAATCTATCATTATATCTTAGATAAAATTTGATCAACTTTTTCCTTCAAAGCTTCTTTTGGCATAAACCCAACTATTCTATCAATTTCTTTAGTCTTATTAATTACAGACAAAGCCGGAATTCCCTGTATCCCAAACTGCCCCGCAATCTCTTGCTCAGTCTCTGTATCAACTTTACAAAATTTCAACTTACCAACGTAGTCTTCTGAAAGCTCTTCAAAAACCGGTCCCATCATCTGACACGGCCCGCACCAGCTAGCCCAAAAATCAATGATTAAAGGCGTATCCGAATTTTCAATTTCTGCTTGAATGTTTTCCTTTGTTAAATTTGTTATTGTCATTTTATCCTCCATTATATTTAATTAGTACTGATATAAAATAGCAGTAGTATTTAAAGATTAAGGAGTACTGATGAAAGGGTTTGGAATATAGAAGTTTGTACAATGTATATTGTTGGTGTCATTTTAAAATAGTTATTAATAGCAAATTTTATAAAGTTATTTTTTTAAATCCTTATATGAAAAACACAAAAAGTAAAAAACATTCAGAACCAAAAAAAAGCACCAGAGTGATTAAGGCATTTTCTATCATTCCACGAGTGTATGAAAAGGAATTAGATAAAAGTTATGGAGTTAGGTTGAAAAGTATGAAAAATGGAGAAGAGTCCGGATTAAGAGAAAACTTAGAGGAAAACGTTTTTTTAAAAGGTAGTTTTACTCAATCAACGCGACAAATAAAAGATAGAATCTTAAATAAATATGATCTTGTTCCTGGATTTTGTTCAATGAATATAGGGAATGAAGAAGATTTATCAGCACATATAAAGAATATCCATAGGGCGAGCTATGAACATTATATTTTTGGAAAAGAGTCAAATATAGGAATGAGGTTTCCAAGCTTATGTTGCGGCATTTCTTCCAGGAATCTTTTTTTAACTTTAATGGAAAAAGGCTACCCAAATGCATCATTATTACATAATTATGATCAGGATCACGTTTATGTTGGATTGCCATTCGTATTTGGAGAAAATGAAGAAAAAGGATTTATTGTAGTAGATCCAACATCCGACCAATTATTTAACAATAAGAAAATTGCCCCCAGAAATAATCTTTTTGTGGCTCCGGGGGCCAAATGGAAATACGAAACGGACTGGGAAGGCGGAGAAGATTTATTCCCAAAACTTAGGGATGATTCATCATTTTCAAATTTACACACATTAAGAGATAGGCCTTATGATAAGATATATGAATCATTAGAAATTAAAGAATATTTTACAAAAGTTTTCGAAAATCCCATAGACGTTGATATTGATACGAATTCTTTTTCTGATAGGTATAGAAAAAAAGATTTACCACAAATTAAGAATTGTGTAAGCTCGTTCTCTAAATCTTTGTAAATGCGCGAACCGGGAACCTTCGCAGAGGTCCTAGTGCTGAAGTATCAGCACGAACCCTTGGGGTCGATTCTTTTATGCGCGAACCGGGAATCGAACCCGGGTCACTTCGTTGGCAACGAAATATTCTACCATTAAACTACCCACGCAATTAGGTTTGTGGGAAGTTTTTGAAGCGAACTTGTTTCGCGTAACTAAACTACCCACACATAAAATAATTACAATTCTTGGCTTTAAAAATTTAATCAATACAGCGAACCGGGATGCCGAACCCTGAGCATTTCTAAAATTTCGAATAAATGAACAAAGTGAATTTAAAGAAGATTTTACGAAGTGCGAGCAAGGTCACTGAGTGAAGAACGAAATATTCTACCATTAAACTACCCACGCATTTGAGTCTGTGGGGAGTTTTTGAAGCGAACTTATTTTGCGTAACTAAACTACCCACGCATAAAATAAGTCAAATTCTCAACTTTTTAAAGTTTATTTTTCCAGACAATTCATCTAAAACTTTTACTAATCTTAACTCCCCAAAAGGACGGAAGTGAATTTGAAATAAAACCACTAAATTTATCAGAATAAATATATGTAACACCCGAATCCTCAAGTTCTTCAAGCTCATTCCCAACCTTATTATATAATTTTTGAATTATTTTTCTTTCGAAATCTTTTTGCAATAATGAGGAAGGTTTTAACGCGAGGTAATCTGCCTGTCTTAAAATATTAACATCTAAATTCGAAGAGTTCTGAGAAATAAAAAGTATATTAAGATTTTTATGTCGGGCAATTAGAATAAGTTCAGATAAAAGTTTATTAGCGTTACTCATAGTATTACGAGAAGAAAATAAAACTCCACCTTCATCTATTAAAATAAATGAATTATTTTTTATCTTTGAAATATTACCAATAACATTTATCCAGGACGGCATTTCTTTTTCATCAAAACCTATAGCGTGTATATTTCCCTTTTTCTTTGAATGAAAATTTTCCAAAAATCTAACAGCAAAAGCGGTTTTACCAGATCCCCTTGAGCCAAGAATTACTCCAATCTTTGAGTCCGAATCAAAAATATCATTTTCAAATTTGTCGTAATCACCTTTCTCACTTTTTAATATTTTAAACGGATCATATTTAGCAATTAAGGATTCTCTCTTTTTCGAAACAGTAGATTTTTCCATTTTGCCTTTTGCTTTTCTCGAAATTTTATACAAACCTTTCACAGTATAGTAAGGAAGTTTTACAATAAACAAAGAAGTTCTTCCAATAAATTTTAAAGCTTCTTGATCACTTTTCTTTATTTTTTTCTTAGCCATGATAAATTAATAGAAAAAGAATAATTAAACCTTACTCTTTATACACAACATTTAAAAACTCAGTAAGATTAATCTTACCATGGGAAATATAGCGATAACGAAGATGAGCTCTAAGGGGCAAATTGTAATACCTCAAGACATGAGAAAAAATATGGAAGAAGGAGAAAAAATATTAATAATCGAAAGTGATAGTGGTCTACTCTTAAAAAAAGCAAGTGAGACAGATGAGAACTTTAAAGAAGATTTAGAATTTGCAAGAAGAACTGAGGAGGCGTATAAAAGTATTGAATCTGGAGAAGGTATAAGAATGGACTTTGATGACTTTATAGAAGAGATGAAAAAGTGGTAGATGTAGAATTTACAAGAGAATTTCGTTCAGCATTTTTTAAAATAAAAGATAAATTTCTAAAAGATAAAGTTATAAAACAAATAGAAAAAATTAAGCACAATCCAGAGATAGGAAAACCAATGAGAAACGTCAGAAAAGGAACGAGAGAAGTTTACATTAAGCCCAACAGATTATCTTATTCGTATATAATTAAAGATAACGTAGTTTATATTCTAGATTTATATCACAAGAAAAAACAATAACTTCATTCTTCTAAGAGTCTAACATATTCCTGAACCACACTAGAAAATAATTTTTGATATTCAGGACTTTCCACATTATGAAACATAAATTTACCAGATTCACTTAAATCATAACCCATATGAATACCAGACATAATTCCAATAAGCCCCCGCCCACTGTCCCAAGAAAGTCTAACTTCCCAGCCCACTTTCTTCACTTCTTCTTCTGCAAAATTTTCTAAAACACTTCTATATCCACGACTATAAAATCTTTCAACTTCTTCCCGATAATCAGGATTCAATCTTATAATCGGAGGCTCACTCGGCAAATCTTCAATTGGAAATATTGGCATAAAAAAATATTGAAATAAAAGTTTTTAATAATTATTGTGATGGATTATCTCCCTCAACTTTCTCTTTCTTTCCCCCCTCTTTTCCCTTTTCAACTTTCTTAACCTTCCTCTTTAGTTTCTCAATAACTATCCCATGTCCTAAAGCTACACCATCCCCATACTTCTGTCTCTTTTTCCCCGCCCCCGCCTTCTCCACCTTCTCCCCCGCCATGAATCCTTCTTTTTCTCTCCCACCAACTTTTTCAATAGTTTCACCAGCTAATGGAACATAATTATCAGGTTTTCCAATTCCATATTTTATTTTTTTACCCTTTTTATTTTTAGATTTCCCATCGTTTTGTTTAGCCTGCGACGCCCCGTCTGGACCAGTCCAATCTTTCTTGTTGGCAGAAAAATTCTTTTTAGCAACATAATTAACAGGATTCTTAATATACCCGCAATAATTATCAGGGCTGCAAACTCCAAGTCCAGAATAAAATTCCTTACAATTCGGCGGCATCAGAGGCTTTCTCTTGTAAGCCCAATCAAGTTGCGATTTTATATAACCAGTTTTCAAAGGAATATCATTTTTCTCATTCCAAAAATAAAGCCGTTTCTCCATTTCGTTTTTCTCCATTCCAATAGACCGATACAAATGCAAAAGCGCAAAAAGCCCACGCTTCTTCCCGTCGCCAAGCCCCTCAAGTATTTTCTTAACACACGGCGGAAACTGCGCATCTTTAACATCGTGCAATTCCAATTCTTTATATTCAGAAAACTTACCCTGCGATTTTTTTATAAAATCTTTAGGTTTATGTTCAGACTCCCAATCCAAAGCAGAAATAAGAAGTTTCCCAGCCTCGTTAACTTTAGCATCCGGCATAAAATTCTGAACAGTCATATTCTCAGGCCGAGCGTCACGCATTTCAAAATCCATTATTTTATCCTTATCAATAACAATACTAGAAAGCGCGGTTTTCTCGTGCAAAGAATAAGGCATTCTAAACAAATGCCTAGAAGAAACCAAGACCAAGTCTAATCCCATAAGTTCAAACAAATCAATCTCAACCGAAGAAGAAAAATTCCCAGGATTCGTCTTGGAAGTAATATTACATTTTTCACATTCGTAAAACGGCTCAACATTCTTTCTAAAAAAAGCCCTCCGGCACCCAGGACATTTAAACTCAGTCGTATCTCCAACTTCAAGCCTTCGCTCCTCCCCAATGTAGCAATTATTACAAAAAAGCTCAACTCTCTCAAAACTCTTAGCAATCTCACTGCAATTATTACACTTAACGCCTTTCTTAATATCAATGTCCTTAAATTGAGAATAAAAATCCGCCGGCAAATTGGCCTTCATTTCTTTTTCAGCCTCGACCCTAATAAAATTAACAACAGTTCTAGCTAAGTCAGGAAATAAATCTTTAGTCTTTCTTTCTGCAAGTTCGGGTATAAAAGCCTTCCACGGAATAATTATATGAAAACCCTTAGACCCACTAAATTTAACTCCAACACATTCAACGTCATAACGCTTCAAGATATTAACAATCGCCTGTCCCGCACGCTTAGAATACTCAAACCATTTACAATCAATATCAATAAGAATATCCCATCCAGTCCTAAGTTCATTAGCCTTTTTCTCATTCATCCCAGTCTCAATTCTCAGGGGATCGCTCCAAATTTCCTCCGAACAATGAAAAGACGTCGCCCCATTTCTAGCCAAGGCAAAAACATCATTAGGATATTGAAGTATATCAGGACGCTTTCCAAATCCTTCAAAATACCTAGGCGAAATTTCCCGATTCTTTGCAAACTCATAAAGTGCATTTTGCACGTCTTTTCTAGCATAATAAATTTCGGCAATGCCACGAACTCGCTTCTCTTTTTCACTAATTTCCTTTTTTTCCATAATATTTATGCACCTAAAACATTTATATATTTAGACTATATTAAAAGAATTTTCATAAATCATAGAAATACTTATAAGAGAAACTACTTTTCTTCTTCAATGAGAGTCAAACTAGAAAATCCCGCGCTCCTTTCAAAAGCAATAGATTTAATCTCGGATTTAGTTTTAGAAGCAAGAATAAAAGTAAACGAGTTCGGACTTTCAATTTCAGCAATCGATCCAGCAAAAGTAGCAATGGTTGGATACAAATTACCAAAATCAGCATTTTCAGAATTCGTTTCAGAGGATGAAGTTTTGGGAGTAAATTTAGATGATTTGAAAAAAATATTAAAAAGATGCGGCACAAAATCACAATTAATTTTAGAAAGAAAAGAAAACCGATTAGAGATAATAATAGAAGATAAAATAAAAAGAAATTTTACATTAGCGTTAATCGAAATAGACACAGAAGATAAAGAAATGCCAGTTTTAAGTTTTTCAAATAAAGCAGAAGTAGATTCTTGTGACCTGATTGCATCGATTGAGGATTGTGGAGTTGTTTCAGAATCATGTGCTTTCCAGATAAGTGAAGGAGCATTTATTATTGAAGCAAAGGGAATAAATTCGGCAAGAACAGAATTCCCAGCCGAAAGTGCAAATATAGAAGGTGAAAATTGTTTAGCAAAATATAGTTTAGACTATTTACAAAAATTCATAAAAGGTTCAAAATTAGTAGAAAAAACAACTCTAGAATTCGCAAAAGATCATCCTCTAAAATTCGGAATAAGGTCAGACCACATGGAAATAGATTTTATTTTGGCACCAAGAGTAGATCAAGAAGATTAAGTAAAGTATGTTGGTGATATTTTTAAAAGTAATATGGAAAGTATAAAGATAAATTCAAAAGAAGTCTTAAATTTTTTAAAAGAAATAAAAGACAATAATTATATTCATAGAGAAGGCTATCAAATACTTCCAGGAATGTTCGGACTTTCTTTAATCGAAGAACAAACAAAAAGACCAATTTTAAGTTTAGATATAGAATTCAATAAATCTGTAAAATATCCGTGCGAACTAAAAGTGGAATTAGAAGAGTCAGAAGATAAATCAGATTTCAGAATATCAAATGAGGAAGGAATTATTTATTCAGGATTAGTAACTTTTGACGATGAAGACGATTTAGAATTAAATCCGTTCAAATTTTTTTCAACATACAGAGTTGGCGGAGAACTCCTGAGGCATTCAGAATCATATTTTAAAGATGGAGAAACTGGAATTTACTTATCTCAAGGTATGGAATTCCACAAAGGGGAAAATCCATTAAATGGAAATTTGGATTTTGGAGATATTTCTGGAGATAGGAAAAAGAAAATTATTCCATTAGAATATAGGTTAGGTGAAAAAATTTTAGCAAAAGGAACTTCAAGAGTGAGACCAATAACTAAAAAACTTCTAGAGCGAAGATTATTAAAGTAATATAAAGTAATACTAAATAACATAAAATAATAAAAAATATATTAAATATGTAAAAGTATATAAAGGATAATTTCTTAAAATACTTAGGAATATAAAAGAGGTGATATTAAAATTAAAGTTAGAATTTCTGCGACGATAGACAAGGTAAGCTTAAAGGTGATAAGCGACATTCTAAAAGAGGGAAAGTTTAGAAACAAGTCTCATGTTATAGAAGAAGCAATAAAAGTTTTCGGAGAAAAAGTGAGAGGTGAAGATGGAAAATAAAAGAGGACAGATGACTATTTTCATAATAGTTGCAGTAGTTATAGTAGTTATAGTTCTTTTGTTTTTTCTTCTTAAGTCTTCTAAAATAATAGATTCCCCAATTTCTAAAGTAGCAGATTCTCCAAATCAATATTTAGCCGAGTGTGTTTCAGAACATATAGACGAAGCATCAAAATTAATAATACAAAATAACGGATATGTTTCTAAAGATGATTATAAAAAATCAATAGAATATAAATATGAGAAATTACCGTATATGTGTTATACTGAAGAATTCTACACAAGATGTAAAACGCAGGAGCCAGTTTTAATGAATCATTTAACAGAGGAAACTTATAATTATATGGAGGATAAAATAGTAGAATGTTTTAATTCTCTGAAGTCAGATTTCAAAAGTGAAGGATTTGATTTATTATCCGAGGGAGAAATGAGTTTTGATGTAGAATTATTACCAAGAAAAATAAGAGTAAATATAAATAAAGAATTAAAGTTTTCAAAGTCAGGAGAAACAAAAGAATTTAATAGCTTTTTGGCTTCATCTGTTAGTCCACTTTATGATATGGCGCAAATAGTTCAAAGAGTAAATGAAGAAGAAGCTCTTTGGATAAATTCAGAATATCTAAATATAATGCACGCAAATAGTTGGGTAGATATAAACAAATTAACATTAGGAGATTCAAACGAAATATACGAAGTCATAGATACAAAAACGGGATTATCTTGGAGTTTTGCAGTAAGGGGAGGGGTAATGTACACACCAAAATAAAATGTTAGAAAAAAAAATAATAACAAGCTTTGAAATATTCACAATGATATTTTCAATTATAGCATTTACCTCATTTGTATCACTTCCAGTTTCAGCATCAAGTAGTTTTTTACAAATTTTAGAAGAGGAGGAAGAATTAGGATGTTGTTATGATAAAACCCAGGGGACATGTTCTCCACTTTCAGCCGAGGAGGCGTGCACCGCAGAGGGAGATACGGAATGGTATGCAGATTCTTTATGTAATATAGATGGAGGAAGATGTGATAGGGGATGCTGTAAAATAGGACAAAAAAATATTTGGATAACGGCAAGTGCATGTGAAAAGCAATCGGGATTACAAGGAATAATTTCAGAATTTGATAGAAGCGTTGCAACCGAAATAGAATGCATAAGTATGACAACGGAAAATAACTTAGGCGCGTGCGTTTATGAAATAGGCTATGAAAATACTTGCACATTCACTTCAGGCGTAGAATGCGAATCAATAAATGGAAGATTTTATGAAGATTATTTATGTTCAAATGCAGAATTAAATACTTCGTGTATAAAGCAAAGTAGTATAAGTTGCATGGAGGGAAGAGACGGAATTTATTGGTATGATAGTTGCGGTAATCCAGAAAACATATATTCTTCAGATGAAACAAAATCGTGGAACGGAGGAAAGGTATTGTCGCCTTCAGAAAGTTGTAATCCATCTTCGTCAAATTCAAATAGTAATTCTTGTGGAAATTGTGATTATAATGATGGAAGTATTTGTAAAGAAGCAACATTGCCAACGGATAAAAAAATGAAAGCAGGAGATTTTACTTGTAGAGATTTAAATTGTGAAGATGCTCCATTAACTGTTAATGCAAAAGGAAAAGTTCTCAAAACACAAGACAGGTTAAACGGAGAATCGTGGTGCGTATATGATGGTCCAATCGGAGGATTTGGAATACTTGGAGGAGAAGTATCACTTTTTAGTCAGGATTTAATTGGAAGTAGACACTACAGATATATTTGTTCAAATGGTGAAGTCGAAGTAGACCCATGCCAAGATTACAGACAAGAAATTTGCGTAGAACAAGAAACAGAAGCAGGAAGGTCATCCGCCGCTTGTAGAGTAAATTCCTGGGAGCAATGTTTGGCAAAAAATCAAGATGGGGAGTGTGGTCCAGGATGCATGGTCGGATGCGTAGCAAATCCAGATTGTCGTGTTCAAGCAGTCAATGTTGGTCCAGATTTTAAATTTCAAATGTGCGTTCCAAAATATCCACCAGGATTTGAGGGAAGTGGGATATCGGGATTAATAGGAGCTGTGGCAACCGATACAGTAGATGGATTAGGAGATATAGTAGATACAGTTAGTGGAGTAACAGATGCTGTGGGATTAACTGAAGGAACTTCTTCAAAAGATGTTTGCAGTCTAGGAACAAAAACTTGTGTAAGCACTTGGGTAAAAGAATGCCCTTCAGGAAAATGGACTTGCATAAATAATTGCGAATGCCACACTCAAAAGTTTACAACTCAAATGAATAATTTATGTGTAAGTTTAGGAGACTGCGGAACATATCCAAATTTATTAGGAAATCCAGTTTTCTCTTACGGGACCAAAGTTAAAAAAGATGGCTCACACGGAGCCACTCCAATGCAACCAATAATATTAGGAATAGTTTATATGGCGTTAAGTTTTTTACCTTCGACAAAATCAGCGGCAGGAGGAGGTTTTGATTCACCTTCAGATATATTGGATTTAAGTTCAGGAACGCTGGGAGGACTTTTGGGAATAGTCGATCCATTCTTAGGAAATCTAATTGGAATTAATGGAGGAACTGGAGCAGATTTCGATGGAGGAAGTCAATTGGGTAACATGTTTAGTAGTGGAGGTACTTATGCGACTCTGGGTTCAGCAATGTTAGTAGGATTAGCAGGAACAGCGGCTGTTTTAAGCACGGACGGGTTAGTTTCATTATTATTACTTTTTCCAGAAGGAGGACTATTGGGACCAATGTTAATATTGATGGTAGTAGTTCTTGTTGCAATGTATCTAGCCGGTTGTGGAACAGTTGAGCAAGTAGAAATAACATATACTTGCGCAGCATCAAATTCAGTAATAGGTTCAAGCTGTGACAAATGTAATGGAGACCCACTAAAGCCTTGTTCAAGATATAAATGTGAAAGTTTGGGAGCAGCATGCAAATTAATTAATGAAAATACAGGTTTGGACGAATGCGTAAAAATAGACGGAATAGACACATTGCCAGTAATTACTCCATTTGAAGAAGTTCTAAATCAAACAATGTTTCAATATAAAGACGTCTCCTCGAATGGATTTAGAATAAGAACTGCTGATGATGAATGTATACAAGCTTTTACGGCATTTTCATTTGGAGTAAAAACAGATATTCCAGCAATATGTGCAATAGGTGAGGAGCCAATGGACTTTGCTGAAATGTCAGGAGGATTTTTAGAGGGAGGAATTTATTCATATAATCATACGTCGGTTATTTCGTTACCTAGTATTGAAAGTTTAATCTATACTACAATTGGAGATGGAAAAGGAGAAAATGATGAAGGTTTTGACGAAGCTTACGATGAAGCGTATGAATTCGCAAAAGAAGAAATGGCAAATTTAGATTTATATGTAAAATGTATAAATCCATTAGGAGACGAAACAGAAGCAGATTTTAAAATAAATGTATGCGTTAATCCCGGACCAGATTTAGATTCTCCAATAATGGTAGGAGTTTCTCCGCCAGAAAATACTATCTTAAAGCTTGATGCAACAAGTCAAAATACAACTTTTTATACAAATGAGCCAGCAGATTGCAAATGGGGAAAAGAAAATCCAAATCTAGCAAATGCAGAAGATAATTATAATGCTTTAGAGAATACAATGACATGCGAAGCAAAATCAAAAGACGCATCTAAAGGTTATTACCCATGCTCAACAAATTTACCAATTACAAATAAGTCAAACGAGTTTTACGTTTTATGTAAAGATCAGCCGTGGTTAGGTGAAGAAGACGATGAATTAAGAAATATCGGAGCAGTAGAAGGAAGTTTCTATAAATATACTTTAAGAGTTTCGGAGTCAGAATTAAAAATAGATTCCGTAGAACCAAGCGGAAAAATGCTTGCGGGGGCTGAACCAGTAACTGTCGAAATATCTGCAAAAACTTCGGGCGGAGCGTATAGTGGAGAAGCTATTTGTGGATACAAGTTTGCAAATCAAGATCCAGAGAATACACTTTATACAGAATTTTTAAGCACAGGTGAAACAGCAACTCATGTCCAGCCAGGATTACAATTTCCAGCAGGAAACAGGACGCTAAATATTAAATGTTATGATGAAGCAGGAAATAAAGCAACTGGACAAACCATAATAAATTTAGAATTAGATACAACTCCACCAGTAATCACAAGAGTGTATAACAAGGGAGGATTAAAAGTAATAACCAACGAAGAGTCAGAATGTTCTTATAATTTAAAGACTTGCAAATTCAACGAATCCGAAGGAGTTTCAATGACCACGGGAATTTCTTTAGTCCATTCAGCAGACTGGAATCCAGATTTAACTTATCACATAAGATGTAAAGATATATGGGAAAATAGTATAGATAGTTGTTCAATTATAGTAAGGCCGGGACAATTACTGAGCTAAACAAAATAAATTTATAAACTAAAAAGACATAAAATAAGTATAAGATGATAGAAAAAAGAGGACAGGTAACAATTTTTGTAATAATAGCTTTAGTGTTAACAGTTATTGCAATTTTATTTTATTTACTTTATCCTCAAATAAAATCAACTTTAGGTTTAGACGTAAAAAATCCAAATCAATTTTTAGAAGATTGCATAAAAGATAAATTAGATGCAGCAAAAGAAAAAGTTTCAACACAAGGTGGAAGTATAGATCCAGAAAATTATTTTTTATTTAAAGACGAAAAGATAGAATACCTTTGTTATAATAAAGAATATTATTTAATGTGTATTGTTCAACAGCCACTTCTAAAAGGACATATAGAAAAAGAAATAAAAGAAGAATTAAAGTCAGATGTGGAAACGTGTTTTAGTAGTTTGGAGTCTAGTTTTAGAAGTAAAGGTTATAGTGTAGATTTAAAAAATGCAGATTTTGAAATAGAGCTTTTGCCAAAAAGAATTGTTGCAAAGTTTAATCATTCGCTTATTTTAGAAAAGGGAGAATCAAGAGAAGAATATAAATCATTTAGCGTAGTTTTAAACGATAATCTTTATAGATTAATAAGTATAGCAAATAGTATAATACAGATGGAAACAAAATATGGAGATTCTGAGACAACAACATATATGAATTACTATCATGATTTAAAAGTGGACAAGAAAAAGCAATCTGAGGGAACAACAATATACATATTAACAGATAGAAACACAGGAGATAAATTCCAGTTTGCCTCAAGGAGTCTTGCTTGGCCACCGGGGTATGTAGCATAAAATGAAAAATAAAATATTAAAAAAAATAGAAAAAAATAGAGAAGAAATAAAGAAAAGAGGAGTAAAGAAAATTGGACTCTTCGGAAGTTTCTTGAAAGGGGAGCAAAAAAGAAATAGTGATATAGATTTTTTAGTAGAATTTGAAGAAATAACTGCAGATAACTTTTTTGGACTAATGTTTTTTTTAGAGGAATTGTTTAAAAGAAAGATAGATTTAATAGAAATAAAAAGCCTAAGAAAAGAATTAAATTATGTAAAAAGGGAGGCAGAATATGTCAAAATATAATTTATATTTAAATTTAATTCAAGAAATGTGCAAAAAACTAGAGGAAACAGATTTAAAGAAATTAGAAAACGATATGATTTGGGATGCAACATTAATGAGGTTACAAGTAATAGGTGAAAATTCAAAAAAGATATCACCAGAAATAAAAAATAGACATAAAGATGTAGAATGGAAAAATCTAGAGTGGTTTAGAAACGTAGTAAGTCACGAATATAGGAGAGTTTTGCCAGAAGTGGTAGAGGGTATAATAAAAAAAGAAATACCAATATTAAAAAAAATAATTAAACAAATAAAAAAAGAATTAAATGAAAAATAAAAAAATATCAATAACGTCAATAATTTTAGTAGCAGTTTTAGTTTTAACTTTATCATTAGTCTCGGCAGAGATTTCTTATTGTTGCGAAAAAACAACCAGTGGAGCATGGTGTCAGAATGCAGAGGGAAGTGAATGTGACGCTGGGTTTAGATCAAATCCAACTTCGTGCGAGGCAACATCTTATTGTAGACTTGGGACTTGTGTAGATAGTCAAGAGGGAACATGTATGGAAAATACTCCTCAGCAGGTTTGTGAAGATTCCGATGGAGTTTGGGAAGAAGGAGATTCAGACGATATACCAAGATGCCAGTTGGGATGTTGTTTAATAGGAGATCAAGCGGCTTTCGTTACACAGACAAGATGTAAAAGACTATCTTCAATTTATTCTTTAGAAATAGATTTTAGAACAGATATTCAAGACGAATTAAAATGTATTCAAACAGCAAGTTCTGGATCTATGGGGGCATGTGTTTATGAAAAAGATTTTACAACAACTTGTGCTTTTGTCTCCCAATCAGAATGTTCCGAGATGTCAACAGAGGAATTAGAAGTAGATTTTCATGAAGGCTATTTGTGTTCAGACGAATCACTGGGAACAGATTGCGCCCCAACGGAAGAAACTACTTGCGTAGAGTCAGAGGACGTTGTAAGGTTTGTGGATTCTTGTGGAAATTTAGCTAATGTTTACGATTCATCAAAAGTAAAAAATAAAGTATACTGGTCAAAAATTATGGATGAAAGTGAATCGTGTGGATATGGAGATTCAAATGCAGACAATGCAAATTGCGGAAACTGTGATTATTTATTAGGAAGTACTTGTAAAGAATATAAAAGGTCAGAAGATAAAACAAATCCAAAATATGGAGATAATATTTGTAGAGATTTGTCTTGTGAATATGAAGGAGAAACTTATCAACATGGTGAAACTTGGTGTGCAGATTCAAAAGGAACTAAATTGAATCTTCCAGGAAGTAGATATTTTAGATTAATGTGTTATAACGCAGAAGTACAAATCGAACCTTGTGCAGATTTTAGAAATGAACGTTGCATAGAAGATGAAGTTAATGATCTTAAGACTGCAGCTTGTCGTGTAAATATGTGGCAAGATTGTTATGCTCAAGATAATATTGCAGATTGCTTAAATCCTGACAAAAGAGACTGTAAGTGGCAACCAGGAGTAATTATAGGCTCGGCTGGAAATTCAACAATTGCTTCAGATACAAGAGAAGATGTTTCAGCATTTCCAGCACCAGAGGAAGAAGCAGCAGAAGCAGAATCAACAGGAAGTTCAATAACTGGAAATTTTATTGCTGGAATTTTTGATGGAGATGGAGAAGGCAAAGTAGAAGATATTTTAACAAAAATAGAAGAAAATGGTGCTTGTGTTCCAAAGTATTCACCAGGTTTTGATTTTTGGCAAGAAGGAAATGCAGATCAAATTTGCACAATGGCAACACAAGAATGCGTAGTAACTTATGAAGAAGGATTAAAATTCGTAGGAGGAGAAAAGGAATGTGTTGATAACTGTTGGTGTTTGGATCCAGCAATACGAGCAGCGTTTGTATTAGGATGTAGTACTCTTGGAGATTGTGGAATTAAAACAAATTATTTAGGAACAATGGGTAGAGGGTCAACAAATATAGAAGTTTTAGAAGATGTAGAAGAAGATGACGAAGAATAGCTCAATTTAACATATCTTTAATTAAAATAGAAATACTATCATACTCTTGATTTTCACCCAAATATTCTCTAAACAAAAACTTTTGATTTTCGATATTTAAAAAGTCTAAAATTTCATTTTCCTTAATCCATACAGGAATATGTTTTTCAATTTCATCTTTAGAAATCTCCAACCTTTCTTCATTAACTAAATCAAAAACAACAACTCGACTTATTTGATATCTATTAACTTTCTTGTGAGGAGCAAAAAACCTATCTCGAGTTTCGCAATTTATTTCTTCTACAAATTCAACATTAATATACCCAGATTCTTCTTTTATTTCATCTATAGCAGATTGTATCAAGTTATCATTCTCAATTCCGCCAGAAACAAAACTTTTCCATTGTTTTTCATTATTCCACTCCAGGCACATGATCTCTTTCTTAGAATTTCTAAGAATAATTGCAACATTTTCTCTACGCTCCACGGGAAAACCATCCTCATAATATTTATTATCAAAATTAAAAAATTTAACATTAGAATTAACAACATCATGATTCCCGCCCATAATTAAAGAAATCTTATTATCATCTTTTGATTCTATTATTAAGTCACCTTCGCCCTCAAATAAAACTTCAAAATCATCTAATTCTTCAAATAAACATGTGGGAATTTTTTCCCTATTTTTAATTATAATCTTCTTTTTCATAATAAGAACAAATATTTTAGATTTAAATAATTATAGAGTTTAATTCTAAAGTCCAAAACTCTTTTAAACCCTAATTTTATTTAATTAATATGGAAATGAACCAAGAAATAATGTTTAAACTACAAATGTTTGAACAACAAATAAAACAACTTCAGCAGCAAATGCAAGCGGTAGAAGAAGCAAGTATAGAATTAAGTTCATTAAATATGGGTCTTGACGATTTAGTTGGAGCAACTGATTCTGAGATTATGGCACCAATCGGAAGAGGAATTTTTGCTAAAGCTAAACTTTTATCTGAAGAGTTATTAGTAGATATTGGCGGAAGAAATTTAGTAAAAAAAAGTATACCAGAAACAAAAAAAATATTAGAAGATCAATTAGTAAAATTAGATTCAGCAAAAAAAGAATTAGACTCAGAAATAGAAAAAATTAATAAAAATTTAACAGATTCAATAATAGAAGCGCAAAGTCAAATGGGTGAAAATGTTGGATGCGATGGAAACTGCCACGATGAAAAAGGAAAATGCCAAATGCCAGAAAGTAAAAAGTGCGATGAGTGTAAAGAAGCAGATAAAGAATAGTTTTAGATAAAAATTTAATAGTTAATAATAACTAAATAGATTTTATTTCTACATCAACAGGATTTTTAAAAACTTCTTCAAAGTATAGGTCTACATATGGCATTTTAGAAATATAGGAATCTGGAAGTTTTTTTAGAGAGTGCAAACTTGAGAAAGTAGATTCATTTCCCCTGGAGAAGATTGGAAATAGGTCAAATCCATAATTCCAATCTGTTTCATATTTCCAGGCTTCCCCGAAGGAAATAAAAAGATTATTTCTTGGAGCAATTTCTTTGTTGTGAAATAATTGATCTGAAGTGGGGTCAATAATAACAAATCCCTTTTCCTCTTTTTTTCCAAATACAAAGGGGAGTCCACAGTATGCATGATTGTAAACTTTATTATAAAAAAATGACGCGTTGGGGTAGCCCTTTTCCATCAATGTTAAAAAAAGATTTCTGGAGGACGAGTCGCAACAATAATTTGGAAATGTATGTTGCATATCGCTTTCTTTTCCAAAAACATAATGACAATAACTTACCTCATGAATATTTTTTACATGTTCCATTAGTTCTTCTTTACTACTAATTTTCATAGAGCAAAACCCAGGAGTATCTTTATATTTTTTTAAAATTTTATTCTTTATATCGCTAAGAGGTTGTCTTATTCCGCCTCTAAAAGTAACGACTTCTTCCAAGTCCCCATTAAATCCACTTTGCTCCCCAAGTTTTAAATCTCCAAGCACAATTCCATATTTTTTATCTAATTCTTCTTCATAAACCCGAGGAACAATAGAAAAAGAGCCAGGCTCAAAACAAGAGCGATTAATGTTTTTTTTAGGTTTTTTTGTTAGTAGAGATACATTAGCCATAAGTAATTTGCATATTCTGGTTATTTAAAATTTACCTATTCAACTTTAGGATATAATACAAGATGATTACTAAAATTTTTCAAGTCTCAAGGTTTCTTGAATATCCCCGATGGCCCGCATTTACCAAGTCCAAAAAACATTTCTGAAATTTCTTTATATAAAATATATATAGTTATTTATTCACTTTCTTCAAAAATTCACTATAACTTAAAACTCCTAACTCACTGACAATTCCCTTAATCATTTTTCTAGGAATAAATTCAAACGCAGGATTTTTTATTTTTATATCTTTAGGAGCTTTATCCCAAACTTCATTTAATTTTCTTTGTTCAATTGGAACTTTAGTTTTTGAAAACTTCCAAGAATCGGCAACAATGTAAACAGGAATTTTATGAATTTTAGCTAACTGTGAAATCATATTTGAACCAACTTTATTTATCACTCCGTTTTTAGTTATAGCGTCAGCTCCAAGAAAAATAACATCAACATCTTTTGTTCCTTGTTTTTTATCAAGCGCAATATTTATCGCACTATCAACAAACATAGTAACTTTAATTTTATTTTTCTTCAATTCCCTAGCAGTTTTACGTCCTTGAAATAACGGCCGAGTCTCAGTATTGTAAACTTCAAAATTTTTATTTTTATTTTTAGCATAAATTAAGGCCCCAGTAACATTAGTAGAATGACAATGAGTAAAAACAACATATTTACTTTTTATCAATTTCAAAATATTCTTATTTATTTTTTCTTGCGCAAAATCAAAATGCAAAAGAATTTCTTTGTAAGAACTTTTATCCATTTTATCTAAAACTCGAACAAGCATAGGCTCAGTCGGACGAAGTTTTATCAATTTCTTTTTAGACGAAGCCGTTGGAAATAATGAATATGCAAAAAGTGCACTTTTTGCAATATTTCTAGCACCCTGTATCTTAATAGATTTTATGTCACGACAAATATTCTTGAATATACGCCTTTTTTGAAAATAACTTAGTTTCACCATCTTTAAAATAAAAATTAAAAGAACTATTTATTTGTTTTGTTTGAAGTTATTATAATATATAGTTCCTATTTCTCTCCTCTTTTGCTTTCCGATTTCATTTTCTTCCAAATCTCTTTTCCGCTAAATTGAGAAATTAATAAAAATCCAAGAGTAACTATGAAAAACCCAGAACATCGAACAATTAAACTTAACGCAAATCCAATACTTCCACTTCCTTTTAACGCATAGAATAGTCCTGATTGAGTAGCTTCCAAAAATCCAATTCCTCCAGGGCTAGGCGCAACATTTGCAAGTCCAAGAAGAGTAATTAAAATAACTAATTCAATTAAATTACTAGAAACTCCAATACTCAAAAGAAGAAATTTAAATTCTAATATAAATAATATTCCAGATAAGCAGTAAAATAAAAAGCTAATGAAAAAAGCACGTTTATCTTTTATAAAAAATTCTGCCATCTTTTTTTCAACTTCCAAAACCGCTCCCAAAAACTTTTGACCCTTTTTGGTTTTATTAAATTTAAAAATTTTAACAAGGCTGGATAAGCTTCCCTTGGATTTTATAGTTCTATAATAGAAAAACAAAAGAGAAGAGGTCGCAATAAAAACGGCAACACCCAAAATTAATTTCATAGTAAAAGTAACTCCAGGAATAAACATGATTAAACCAAGTCCTATAATTCCATAAACCGCACTCCCAGCAAATTCTACAAATTTATCAATAACAATACAAGAACTTCCAGTTTTAGCATCAATATTATTTTCTTTTTTCATCATGTAAACCCGTAAAGGTTCTCCACCCATTCTTACAGAAGGGGTAACATAAGAAACCGCATATCCTGCAATAGTTTGTTTTAATAGTGAAAAAAATCCAACATGTTTTTTATGAGATTTTAAAATAACTTGCAATCTCCATGCAAGAGGAAAAAATGTAAAGAGAAAAATTATAAAATAAATTCCAAGATATTTAAAATTAATATTTTCATAAATTAAAGTAGCAGCTTCAGCCCCAAATTTAAAAAGAAAATAAAAAAATAGTCCAAATCCTAAAGTTAAAAATATAATAAAACCTAAGTCACGTCTTTTTCCCACCATATAATTTAGTTAGTTAAAGTCTTTTTTAAATTTAAGGTACGGCTTTTAGAAAATAAAAAATTAAGCCGCAAGAGCTTCTCCAATTGGAGTATTAAGCCTTTTTGTTATTCCTTCTTCTCTTGGAATATATTTACCATGAGTTTGAATAAAAGATTTTTTTACTCTTTTTATTATTCCACGTCTAACCATTCTTTCAAAAGATCCAGATTCAAGTGCAGGACCAATAACTGGAGCCATGTATCGTAAAGGTTTTACTGCCCAATGTTTAAGCTCTCCATACCAATCGTGAGATTTTTTTAAATATTTAATATTAGCAGGAACTTCAGCAAGAGATTTAAGCGCAAACAAAGAATATCCAAGAGCAGTAACGTTAGCAATAGGAGCTTTTGAGACAAATCCATACAAGTCGTTTAAAACCGCAAGTCCCATAGTAGATTTTGAAGCACCTTTTCTAAGAGCTCCGTGAAGTTCAGATTCGTATTTTTCCATTTCAGAATCAAGCTTTTTTTCAAGAGAATTCCTCATATCTTTTTTTCTGTTTTCAGGTAAATTAGGATCATTAAAATAACTTTCAAGTTCGTGTTTTTCTAAGTAATTTGATAAATCTTTTCGGTCGCCTCTAAAAATAGCTTCAGATTGATCTTTCATTTTTCCTAAATAATCTTCAAGGCCCATATTAAGCTCCGGGATTTATCACATGATTAATAACGTCGTGATAAGAAATAAGTCCAACTATTTTCCCATCTTTAGTAACAGGGCAAGAAAAACTTTTTATTTTATTCATTATTTCAATAGATTTCTCAAGACTATCCATGACATCAATAGATTGAACATCTTTTGTCATAACCTCTTCAGCTGTAGCATTTGGATTCTCAACTAAAGCACGATACACTAAATCAGTAGTTGTAATAATTCCCATAAGTTTTTCATCATCACTAACGACAAAAATTCTTCGCTCATTTGCTTCTTTTAATTTTTTTGAAATTTCAATAGCAGAAAGTGTAAGTTTGCAAGTCATTGCCGGATGAAGTTTTATTTTATCTGTTTCCATTTTATTAATCATTTTTTAGTGTTTTTAACTTTTTCGCCTTTTTTTTATTTTTTCTTGAACCTTTTTTCTTCCGTTGTTTGCAAGAGAGCCAGTATTATAAATAAGTTGCGCCCCATGTCCAAAATATTTTCCAACTTTTGCTCCAACTAATCCAGCAATAAGAGCCCCGCTAATAGCTACAGCATCTCCAGCATTAGAAAAGTCAGGTTCAGTTATTCCATAATTATTGGCAGATTCAATAAGTGTTTGATATTGATTGTTTTCAATCCCCTCATAAATAGTTTTTATTGGGACGTCTCCAAGTTGTTCTCTTAATTGGTATATGTCATTTCTAGCAGAAACCATTTGCTCCAAGGTGTCAATAGATTTTTTGTCAGAATTGCCAGTTCGAGATTCATTTAAAGTCATTTTGGTAGAATAATCTTTTATGGCTACATCTAATTCATGAATTTTAAAAGTTGCAGCATCTTCAAGTCTTCCAAGTTGATTATATCCGACTTGATATTCCTCTGTGTTTGTAGTAGCTGCTTCTTCTTCTCCAAAAAATAAACCTCGACCAGCTTCGAAAATTTTACCCTTAATTCCTCTTACTATTTTTACAGTTTCATTTTGTGCCCCAGGAAAATTCTCACTAGCTCTTCCACTAGCATCTAACACAACAGGATAAGCTTTTGAAAATCCATCAACAATACCAGTATCTTGAGAAGCACTATATTCAGCACGAATCTCAGGATTAATTTCCTTTAGTTGTAGTTCAGTATATTCGCCAGTAGAGTTTCCTTGTGTTAAAATTTTTGCAGTATTAATTGCATTAAGAACTTCGGCTGCAGATTCCCCAAGTCCAGATAGTGAATCACCAAATAAATAATTACAAGCAGTAGCTCCAGCGACAGCTCCACCAACAGAACCCATAGCTCCAAGACATCCAGAGTTTCTCCTTCTTTTTTCTCTAGCTTCGGCAATATCTAATCTTCTTGCATGTTCAGTGATAATATTTTCATGAGTATCTTTTTCCATATAAATCAATACATTTTTAACTATATAAACCTTTCTCTAGTAGTAACAGATAATAAAAACATGCAATCTAGAGAAGATAAAAACTTAAATATATGACATTCCAGAAAGTGTAAGTTCATAGAATTAAATAAAAAAACTATATATGAATAAACAAACCTATTTAATAAAAAAAGGAAAAAGAAGAGACAGTAGAAATGCCCATTTTTCTAAATTAGTAAAAAGTTTATTGTTATCGTCGATAATTTCTGGAACATCTTTAATTTCAGGTATTTCAAATGCTCAACCTCAGATTGCAGCAAAGACAAACGTAGAAGGAGAATATAGTTTAGATTACAGATTAGAGCATGGATTACTTGAAGAATCAAAAATTGGACTTTTAGGAAAAATAAAAAATAGTACGCCTGAGAGCATTCAAGCTGCAAAAAATTGGTATTATGATAGTTTAGGAACTCCAACTCCAGCTCCTGGATATATTTGGGTAAATCCTGGAAACCAAAATGGAGATTTTAGTGTGAGGCCAGAAGGTGTAATTCAGTCAGAATTTTTAGAGGGAAAAATAAAAGCAAAAACAGAGGGAATTTTTAATTTAGAAAGTTTTAATTATTTTATAGAAAAAGGCATTCCATTCGGATATGTTTACAATAACCACTCAGATGGAAAAAACGGAGAAAGAGATGGAAAAAAACAAATTGGAGAATTAGAAGGATTAAACGAAAAAGAATTAAAAAATAATAGGCCAATAATATTCGAAGCATATTTAGGAAAAGTAAAAAAAGAAAGCAACATGGAAGCATTGGGTCCAGATAAGAAAACAATTTACAAAGCAAAACTAGATCCATCGTGCGGATGCAATATGGGAAGATACGTTATACCAAAAGGGGCACCCGCGGGAGATTATATTTTCTCAGTTTATACAGACGATGTAGTATTATGCTCTTTTCACAGAACCGTTTCAAAATAAACTAAAATTTATAAACTAATTTATCTTAACTTATATATGGAAAAGGGTGAATTTTTAGCAGTATTTCAAATATTAATTTTATTTATAGCAATTGTTTCTTTTGCGGATTTGGTTAGTGCGGATGGAGAGAGTGCATTTGATGGTGGGGTTGGTGGTGATAAGTTAGCTACTAAGGGTACCGATTTTTATACACAATCTGGAGGAAGTACGGCAGTTTCCACTAATGGAGCTACTGGAGCAAATGCTGTTAAAGATGTTACTAAAGTTACCCCCCCCGTACCCCCGCCCGCAACCCCCGAACCAACCAAGGGCTTTCTTGCAAAAATTACAAAAACTCCAAATTCTGCTTTTGGCGGAATAGCTCAAGGGGCAGCGTGGGGAGGAGCCGTTTATGGAGCAATAAAATTAGTAGGACCAATGGTTACAGAAGATGAGGCTATGGTAAACGCACTTTCAACGTCTTTAGGGGCGGGAGTCTTTGTTGGAAGGTCGGTTGCAAATTATTTAGCAATGGGGCATGGGGCGGAAGGTATAGCTGCCGTAGGAGAAACCGCCGCAACTCCAGGAAAACTTTTAACAATGTCCCCAGGAACAGCAGGTTTCGTTACAGGTGGATTAGTAACAGTAGCAATATTTTTAGTGATGTATAAAAAAACTACAACGGAAGTAATTCAATTTAGCTGTCAGCCATGGGAAGCACCAACTGGAGGAAATAGATGTGAGGAATGTAATACTCAAGGAGATTTACCATGCTCAGAATATCAATGTAGAAGTCTAGGTCAATCTTGCCAATTAATAAATCAAGGAACATCTGAAGAATCTTGCGCATGGTTAAATAGAGGAGATGTAACACCTCCAGTAATCACAGAGTGGGAAGATGCGTTATCAGTAGATTTCACGTACGAACCTGGAACATTTGTAAGTCCAGGAGATAGAGGTGCAAGAATAGTTTATGATAAATCAAGCGATGGTTGCATACCAGCTTACACGCCACTTTCATTTGGAATAAACGCAGATGAACCAGCAAGATGTAAAATAGATTACCAAAGAAAAGCAAACTTCAGTCAAATGGAATTCGATTTTGGAGGAAGTAATTTATACAGATACAATCATACACAAGTTTTATCATTACCGGGACCAGATGCAGCAGAAGAAGATTCGCCAATTTTAGAAAATGACGGAGAATTTGAATTATTCATTAGATGTATTGACGCAAACGGATATGGAGATCCTACAAATAGAGTAAGCGGAGGGGAAGGAGTTTCAAATACTGCAAGTTTCGTTTTCCAGTTCTGCGTAGATGACGGCCCAGATACAACTCCACCAATAATTGTAACAACAGATATAATAAGCGGAATGCCAATAGCTTACGATACCGAATCAACAGACATAAAACTTTACACAAATGAACCGGCAACATGTAGATGGAGTAGAATAGATCAGTCGTACGAAGATATGGAAGAACCGATGGTTTGCTCTTCAAACGTTTTAGAAATGAATGCACAAATGCTTTACGAATGCTACACAACACTTTCAGGATTAAAAAATAGAGAAGAAAATAATTTCTACTTTAGATGTGAAGATCAACCAAATATAGCAGAAAATGACAGAGCAAGAAATCAACAATCCTACGAATTTTCGTTAATCGGAACACAGCCTTTAGTTTTAAATGAAGTTGGGCCAAATGGAACAATAAAAGATTCAACAGATGTAATACAAATAACATTAGAAGCAAAAACTTCAGCTGGTTATGACGAAGGATTAGCTACTTGTTATTATAGTGAAGATGGAGAAACAGATAGTTATATAGCATTTTATACAACAGGAAACGCGAACGGCGAGCACGAGCAAGATTTATATCTAGCAGAAGGAGCTTATTCGTATTTCATAAAATGCATAGATTTGGGTGGAAATTCAGACATGGAAGAAGTAAGTTTTATTGTTGAGTCAGACGGAGATACTCCATTAATTTCAAGAGCATATAAAGAAGAAACCTACTTAAAGTTAATAACATCAGAACCTTCAGAATGTGTATATTCAAACGATGATTGTAATTATTTATTTGACGATGGTCAGAAAATGACAGTAGTAGATGAAAATGAACATTTTACGAATTGGGATACAAAGGCAAATTATTATATTAAGTGTCAAGACGAATTCCAAAATCAACCAGAACCAAATGAATGTTCAATGGTCATAAGAGCAATAGAAGATTTTGAGCAGGAATAAAATTTATTTTAGATGACTACTTTTTTATTTTATTTTTAACTTTGTAGTCACCCTTTTTCGGAATATATTTTTTCTTATAATTTTTATCTTTTTTCTTTCCACCAATTACCCCCAATGCATCAGCATGGGAGGACGCCCGGAGGTGCCTACCGCCAACCTTTCTTTGAATCTTTCCAACTCCCCCGCCAACTTTTCTCTTCTCTCCTTTACTTAAAACGTGAATTTTACTTCCCTCTCCCCCGCCAACCTTTCTTTGAATCTTTCCGACTCCCCCGCCAACTTTTCTCTTCTCTCCTTTACTTAAAACGTGAATTTTACTTCCAACTCCCCCGCCAACTTTTCTCTTCTTTTCCTTTTCTACTTTCCATTTTTCTTTTTTAACATTTTTAAAATTATTTTTATGAATTTTCTTTTTATCCCCGAGTGAACTTTCCTTAATTTTTTTGACAGTTTTGTCATATTGTTTTACTAGAAATTCAACCATTGGCCTAAGATTTTGAGAAAGAGAATATTCTTTCAAGCATCTATAATATTCTTTCCGATTTTTCAACAGAATATTTATCGGAGGATAATGTTTCTTAAATAAAATATAATTCAAAAGAAGTCTACCAACTCTACCATTTCCATCGACAAAGGGATGAATATATTCAAACTGATTATGGATAATAGCAGCCAAAACAAGAGGTTTAAACTTATTCTTATTTTCATTGTGCCAAACAACCATGTCGCGCAAAGCATCGCTAACTTGTTCTTTGGGGGTTCCAGAATGAATTATATTTCCACGAGAATCACGAATAATAACATTAACATTTCTAAGCTTTCCAGCATAAGACTTTGAACCAAAAAAACACATATGATGAAGTTTCAAAATAAGCTTCAAGGAAATTTCCTCATTTGTTTCACGAATAAAATCAACGGCCTCGGCAACACCAAGAGTTTCAATTTCTTCAGGATCACTTCCCTTCTTTTTATAATCAAGTATATCTTTAACTTCAGCTAAGTCAATGGCGGAACCTTCAATAGCATTAGTATTAAAAACAAATTCATCTTTAAATTCATCCCAATCATTAGGCGTTAAATGAACAACTTGGACCTTCTTATCAAAATTATTCAAAGATTTCATTTCCCGCTCACTCAAAGAAAAATCAAAAACCTCCGTATTCATTGATTCAATTTGCGTAAGCATTGCCTCTCCCGCAATTCTTTTCCTTCTATTAATCTCATCCTTAGTCAAATTAACCCCCAAATACTTTCTTATCTTATTTATTTTACCGTCCTTTCGGTACGAATGAGACAAATAATACTTAACGTTCTTATCAATTTTTTGTTTTTCAATAAACATACAATACACCTAGGTGACTACATTTTAAATAAGTTTTGAATTTGTAGTCATCCGTTTTTTTAGAATATTGGTGTAATTGATTTAAAAATAATAAAAAATATAGAATAACCTATGTTGATTAATATAGGAGTTATAATTTTCACAAAAGAAGTATGATAAAGTTATTAGAATTGTAAAATCAAGGAAAATACAAAAAGTAACTATAATTATTTAAACCCTTATGGTCAAGATGTTACATGAGAATCTGCCATCTGGATAGTCTTGATATAGAAGAAAAAGAAAAGCTACTAAAAAGATCTTCGGAAAAATATAAAGAAATTTTACCACAAGTGTTGGATATTTGTAGAGAGGTGAAAAATAAAAAAGATTCTGCGGTAATTGGTTTTATAGAAAAGTTTGACAATATAAAAATTGACTCTCTCGTGGTTGAAAGACAAGAAATAGAGAATGCGTACAAGCTTGTTTCAGATGAGTTTATAGAATCAGTTAAAATATCTATAAAAAATGTTAAGAAATTTCACGAATCTCAAATACCAAAAGTAGAAATTATTGAGGTATCTGAGGGTATAAAATGTTGGAAGATATTTCGTCCTATACAAAAAGTTGGCTTATATATTCCTGGAGGAAGAGCTCCTTATCCATCTGGAGTTATTATGAACGGTGTTCCTGCAAAAATAGCTGGATGTGAAGAAATTATTATGTGCGCACCTCCAAATAATGATAATACAATAAATCCATTTACTCTTGTAGCTGCCGACCTAGTAGGTATAAAAAAAATATTCAAGATAGGTGGAGCACAAGCAATTGCTGCTATGGCATATGGTACAGAATCCGTCCCAAAGGTATATAAGATATTTGGGGCTGGAAATCTTTATGTTACTGCGGCCAAAATGAGTGTTTTTGGACAGGTCAACATTGATCTTCCAGCTGGGCCTTCTGAGGTTTTCATAATAGCAGACGAGACAGCAAACCCAAAATTTGTAGCAGCAGATTTACTTTCTCAGGCCGAACACGATGTCAATGCGGCCCCAGTATTATTAACTACTAGCGAAGAATTAGCGAAGCAGGTTGAAGATGAGGTACTTATTCAATCAGAAAACCTTGCAACAAAATCTACTATAGAAAAATCAATGAAAAATTATGGCACTATCTTAATATGTAAGAATATTAAAGAATGTATTGATTTTACAAATGAATATGCACCAGAACATTTAGAGATCATGACAAAAAACTATGAAGATGTCTTAAAGGAAATTAATAATGCTGGATCTATATTTTTAGGAGACTATTCTTCTGAGCCCGCAGGAGATTATGCTTCAGGTACAAATCATGTTTTACCCACTGGAAGATGTGCAAAAATGTTTTCCCCCCTCTCCTTGGATTCATTTCTAATTAGACCAACTGTTCAGATTCTTTCTAAGGAGGGTCTATCGTCTATAAGAAAAGCTATTACTAATTTGGCTGACGCAGAAGGTTTTGTGGCACATAAGAATGCCATTGAGAAGAGGTTCGAATAAATGAGTAACTTGATGGTTTTTGATAATGATGGAGTGTTGCGTGATGAAAAAATGCCAATACTCGAAGATTGCATAAATAATCCGAACATTTTTATTAAAGTTATTTAAAGACTTTATTCCTCCTTTGTAATTCCTCAAAAACATCCTCAAGGCCAATATTGGAAGAGACCATTTTTACCAATAAAAAATACATAACATCTGCCAATTCCCAGGTCAATTCAAAACGATTTTTAGCCCCAATTACCTCAATAGATTCTTCAGTTATCTTACTATTAAGAAATTCTTCGTCATCAAGAAGTTTTTTAGTAAAAGACCGTAAATCAGTTCCAGATTTTTTACTTTTAATAATTTCAATTAATCTTTCAAAATCAAATTTAAGGGTTTCTCCAAAGCAACTATAATTTCCGGTGTGGCACGAAAGGCCTTTTTGCTCAACTATAAATTCAAGAGCATCTCCATCGCAGTCAGACAAAATTTTAAGAACTTTTTGAGTATTTCCAGACGTAGCACCCTTTTTCCACAACTCTTGCCTACTACGACTATAATAGCACCCACAGCCACTATTAACGGTTTCAGTCAAGCTATCTTTATTGGAATAAGCCAACATAAGAATATTTCCAGAAGTATTTTTAACAACAGTAGGAATGAGTCCATTCATTTTTTCAAAGTCCAAATCATTAGGAGTTTCTAATTTTTTCTCCCCAATAACAACCAAATCACTTTTAATTATTTTTTCATAAACTTCAAGATCGCACTCATTAATAGATTTACCAGAATAAACAATTTCTATAACTAATTCACAAAGCCCTTCTTCAAACGCTTCCTCAGTAGCCCCGCCAAGATACATAACAGTGCAATCAAGTTTGAAATTAGATTTCAATTTAACCAAGTACTTTTCAACAATATTTTTGTATTTTTTATTCGCACATATTCTAACTTTTTTTGGCAAATCTTTTATTTCCTTACCTTTCGGCCCAAGTAGGCAAAATGTCGGCTTTCCAAACATGGCAGATTCGTCAGTCCATGGAATTTTTTCAATAATTTCGATTTGAGAATCTGGGTTACCAAGTTTATAATCAAGAAACAAATCCTCTCCAGTTATTCCGATTGTTTTCTTTCCAAGATTAATCATTTCATTAACACAACTAGGGACATCTTCCCCGCGAACTATAATTTGACGAAGTTCTTTAAATTTTTCTTTACTCACATCTCTACAAAAAGCCAATCCAGAATTTTTTGGAACAATGAATAGAATCAACACTTAAGGTGTTGCCCTCACTAATATTTTTCATACATTTCATTTCATTTCCTCCAACTTAACAAATTTCTCCTCTCCACTCCCCATATCCCGAACTTTAAACTCACCCTTCTTCACTTCTTCACTCCCAACGAAAATAACTTCGGAAATATTTTTTGAATTTGCATAATCCATTCCCTTTCCAATTTTACCAGTCCATAAATAAACACTTCCGCTTTCTTCTCGAAGTTTCGTCACAATTCTAATAGCTTCTTTATCTTCTCCAATAGAAATAACCATTTTTTTATTATTGGAAATTTCGGTTTTCATTAAAATTGCAAGTCTGTCAAGTCCAAAGGCATACCCAAAACATTGAGTGTTATTAAAAAAGTAAGCTCCGCCCCCGCAAATTGTTTCTTTCATCCCCTTAGTCTTTACTTCAAAAACCGTTCCATTGTAATAACTAAGTCCACGAGCCAAAGACGGGGAAAACTTAATTTTAACATTAAACATTTTACAATATTTTTTTAATTCTTTTATTTCAGAATACGCTTCATATTTAGAAAATTCTTTTTCATCTTTTTCAAAAATATCAATAACTTTTTCAGCGCCAAATTGCACAAGTTCTTCTTTAACTTCTTTTTTAGTTTTTTTATCTAATTTATCTATAATTCTTATAACATTGCCAAAATCTTTTTCATCAACCCCAGCTTTTCCTAAAATTTCATTAATGAGTTTTCTATTATTAACATAAATTACAAAATCAATTTTCAATTCATCCAAAACTTTTTTAACCGTAGTTAAAACTTCAGCTTCATCAATTGTCTTAGATCCAATAACGTCCAAGTCGCACTGCGTAAACTGCCTAAATCTATTTTCACTAATCGGTTCATCACGAAACACTTCTCCAATCTGATATCTCTTATACGGCATTTTCTGACCCTTCATAATACGTTTCAACTGAAAAGTTGACTCGTACCTAAGAGCAAGTTTTCTTTTCCCACGATCTTGAAGTCTATATATTTCACTAACAGCTTCATCATCAGAGTTCTCTCCTTTAACAAATTCCTCATTTTCTATTATCGGAGTTTCTGCTGGCTCAAATCCATAAGATGAAAAAATCTCAGAAATAACTTTCCTAATATAAGCACGCTTCTCTGCTTCTTCTCCAATAAAATCCTTAAATCCTTTTACTAAATCTACTTTCATTTAATCATCTCCATGTTATTTATTTTAAGTATGCCATCTTTAAAAAACTTCTCTGATTCCCAGCCCTCGTTCGTCGCGGAAGGTGAGCGTATTCTGGAATTTAGAATAAATGAGCAAGGCGAATTTAAAGAAGATTCCACAAATCGCGAATTGCGGAGTTGAAAACTCCCGAGTTTCGCTTGTTTTTTTAAAGAAAAACAAAAGCGGAAGGAGGGAGTTGAACCCTCGTTGCCCGGACCACAACCAGACGTAATAACCGTTATACCACAACCGCCATTTAAGTTTCTATCTCTAGAATATGATTTTGGATTAAAAAGCTTACTATTTGAATTATCTGAGAAATTTTTACTTTCAAGGAAGGAGGGAGTTGATGTCTCAGCAGAGATTATCCCCGGTGGGAAACCCTCGTTGCCCGGACTCTCAACCTGACTAATAACCGGTATACTCTCAACCTGACATTTTAAGTTTCTATCTCTAGAATATGAATTTGGATTAAAAAGCTTACTATTTGAATTATTTATAAAATTAAAGTCACGACTAAAAAAACCTTCACTTGAAATGATGGGGACGCCCCCAAGTTTTAATTGTCATATAGTATTTAGAATTAATTCGGTTTAAATATTTTTCCATTTCCCAAAACCCCTCACAAACTTTTAGACTCTCCGCCCAAATAATTTCTAAAATAAACCTGCTTCCCCTTAAAATACATTTTCTCTTGCCCAACGAATCCAAGAATATCCCCCTTCCAACTATTAGT